>OLHG01000047.1_pt1 | contig 89045 bp, 73 predicted proteins | sample 1605971 | NCBI WGS metagenome assembly OLHG01 (sample SAMN03283289) | human gut metagenome | biome: human-associated habitat; material: feces | host: Homo sapiens | place: Peru | collected 2012 | reverse complement strand
AAAATTAGAAGCCAAATTGGCTAAATTGCAACATTTGCTAGATAATACAAATAATGAACAAAAAGATGAAATTAAAAAAGTTATAAAAGAAGTTGTACCAACATTTAGAGAGCCTAAAGGGTATAATGCAGAACACTAAATGCAATTGATACAGTGAACAAAGATATTTATTTTTGAAAACAGGAAAGAAGGAATAATAATGGAAAAAAGAATATTTGAAACAGAATTTAGAGGTAGAAAATTAACTGTTGAAGTAGGAGAATTAGCTAAACAAGCTGATGGTGCAGTATTAGTAAGATATGGTGATACAGTTGTATTATCAACTGTATGTGTAAGTCATGATGCTAATATATTATCAGACTTTTTCCCTTTAATGGTTTTATACCAAGAAAAGTTATATTCTGTAGGTAAGATACCTGGAGGATTTATTAAGAGAGAGGGTAGACCTACTGATGCTGCTACACTAGCTGCTAGAATGATAGATAGACCTCTTAGACCATTATTCCCAGAGGATTTTAAGAATGAGGTACAAATTGTTAATACAGTGTTATCTGTAGATCAAGATAATTCACCTGAACTTACTGCTTTACTTGGATCATCACTTTGTGTATCTATTAGTAAGATACCATTTAATGGACCAGTAGCAGCAGTTAAAGTTGGTAGAATTAATGGTGAGTTTATTATTAATCCTACTGTAGAACAAGCTGAAGAGTCTGATATTGACCTTACAGTAGCAGGTACTCGCGATGCTATTAACATGGTTGAAGCTGGTGCTAGAGAGGCTTCTGAAGATGATATGCTTGAGGCTTTAATGTTTGGACATGAAGCTATTAAGAAATTAATTGCTTTTGAAGAAGAAGTTATTAAAGAGATTGGTGTTACTACAATGGAATATGAAAAGTTAGAAATAACTTCAGAACTTAGAAGTGAAGTTGATACTTATGTAAGAGAAAGACTTGATAAGGCACTTAGAATTAAAGATAAATTAGAAAAGTATGCCGCTATTGATAGTTTACAAGAAGAAGTAGTTGAAAAGTATAAGAATGAAAATGAAGATACTATGAAACCTGATGAATTAAATGAATTACTTACTAAAGTGGCTTTAATATTCCATGGTATAGAATATGAATTATTTAGAAATATTGTTGTTAAAGAGAAGACTAGAGCAGATGGACGTGCTATGGATGAAATTAGACCTTTAGCTACTGATATTGATTTACTTCCTAGATGTCATGGTAGTGCTTTATTTACTAGGGGACAAACACAAAGTTTAGCAACAGTTACTCTTGGTGCTTTAGGTGAACATCAAATACTTGATGGCCTTGGAATTGAAGATGCTAAGAGATTTATGTTACATTATAATTTCCCACCATTCTCAGTAGGTGAAACTGGTAGATATGGGGCTCCTGGCAGAAGAGAAATTGGTCATGGAGCATTAGGAGAGAGGGCACTTTCTTATGTTATTCCTAGTGAAGAAGAATTTCCTTATACTATAAGGGTAGTTAGTGAAATACTTGAAAGTAATGGATCTAGTAGTCAGGCTACTATTTGTGCTGGTACTATGGCTCTTATGGCTGCAGGTGTTCCTATTAAGAAACCAGTAGCGGGTATTGCTATGGGACTTATTACTCATGAAGACGATTATACTATTCTTACTGATATTCAAGGAATGGAAGATCACCTTGGAGATATGGACTTTAAAGTAGCGGGAACTCGTGATGGTATTACAGCACTTCAAATGGATATTAAGATTGATGGTATCAATAGAAAAATATTAAAAGAAGCTTTAGCTCAAGCTAAGAAAGCTAGATTTGAAATATTAGATGTTATTGAGAAACAAATAGCTAAACCAAGAGAAGATGTATCTAAGTATGCTCCTAAGACTGAGGTATTTATGATTAATCCAGATAAGATTAAAGATGTTATTGGCCGTGGTGGAGAGATGATTACTAAGATTATCTTAGAATGTAGTAATGTTAATACGGTTAATGATATTAATGCTGTTAAAGTAGATCTTGAAGATGATGGTAGAGTTATTATTTATCATACTGATAGAGATATTATTAATAAGACTGCTGAAAGAATTAAAAATATTGCTAGAGAAGTAGAAATTGGTAAAACTTATACTTGTAAGGTAGTTAATGTAGAGGATTTTGGTATATTTGTTGAATTATGGCCTGGATGTGAAGGATTAATTCATGTATCTCAGCTTGATACCAAGAGAGTAGATAAACCTAGTGATTTATTTAAAGTTGGAGATGAAGTTATTGCTATAGCTACTGGATATGATAAGAAAGGTAAACTTAACTTATCTAGAAAAGATTTATTAAAGAAATAGTTTTGTTTGAACTTGTCAATAAAAAGTAGACACTAAAAGAATATTATTTAAACCCTAGTTGAGTTTTATAATCAATTGGGGTTTTATAGTTTAGTGCATAACTTGGTCTAAAATTATTATTATCCCAAACTATATCATCAATAAATTTTTGAACTGTGTTATAATTATTTATGTCAAAATCAATATACATTTCTTTTTTAATCCAGCCATTTTTTGATTCAATAACTGGATTATCAGTTGGTGTACCAGCTCTAGACATAGATCTAGTAACCATATAAGATTTAAATATATTGTTAAATGACACTGAGGAATATACTGAACCTTGATCTGTGTGAACGATAGTTTCAAGTTCTTTATATCCTCTTTTTATTTTATTATTTAACATATCATTTAAAGCTTCACGATGATTTATGATACCATTACCATGCATTGAATCTCTTACATCATAACCAACAATTTCATTATTAAAAACATCTAAATAAAATGTCCAATCATATTTTCTTTTCCTAAACCAAAACGTAGTTGTATCTGATACAATTTTCTCAAAAGGTCTTGTTGTATTCCAATTACCACATATTTGGTTAGAATATTTAATCGACTCTTCACCAGGTTTCTTATACTTATAATGTCTTGTTTTAGATTTTATATTTAACAATTTACATACTTTATGTACCAAATTGTCTGATACAATCCAGCCAGTTTCCCGTCTTATAATTGCATTTATTCTATGATATCCATAACTTGGTTTTCTTGTGTGAATATCTTTTATTAAAATTCCTAAATCTTTTCTATTTAATTCATAGTTATTTAAATTTTCTTTATTTTTAAGCCATTTATAATAACCGCTTCTAGATACTTTCATAATTAAACATAAGGATTTTATATTAAATTCTTTGCTTAATAATTCAATTATTTCATATTTTATTTGGGTTATTTCGTGTATTTTACAATTGTACCATCTCCTTTCATTAGGTATCCTTTTTTTAATAATTCGTTCTCAATTCTCAACTTCATATTTTCATATTCTAAATGTTCTTCTTTTGTAAGATTTTTTCTTCTGGAATATTTCATTAGTGGATTTCCAGGCTTCTTTTTGGCTTTTAAACCATCGTAACCATTTTCCTTATATGACTTAATCCAACGGTGTAACATACTATTACTAACACCTGTATTTTTACCTGTTTGTGCTAAGCTAATTTCTAAATCAATAATTGGTTTGATTACATTATATTTTTCATCAGCTGTCCATGTTTTAAATTTTTGACCTTTCTTTGCCATATTTTTACCTCCTATTTCTATTTTAACAAAAGAAAAAGCAAACACATTCTTTTTGTGTCTACTTTTATCTTACAACTTCATTTTGTTCTATTTCTTTTTAATATGTATATTTCTCTTATATATAATAGGTATGTAGATACACTATTATTAGACTTTAGGCTAATAACAGCACTTTAATACTTTAGGATTAAAGTGTAAATGAAATAAAAAATAATAAAAGATATTGCTTTATTAATTAAAATATAGTACAATTAAAGTGTAAATAAAGAGTAGGCGGAGGATATAGAATGATAAAATTAAACAGAAAAGGTCAAACTTTAGTTGAATATGTACTTATAATAGTTTTAATTACTGTTGTTGCAATAGGAGCAGTTAAAATATTTGGAGGATATCTTCAAGATGCAATAACTAAGGTTGGATGTAATATATCCGGTAAAGAATATGTTGAAGGTGAAAAAGTAGGTGGTGCCTACTGTGCTGGAGACGAAAATAAATTATTTGAATAATAGAATATAAATCGACATAGTATTTATGTTCTTTTTTTTATAATTAATATATGAAAATGTATATTGATTTATTTTTTATATTTAATGTTATTATGGACTATATTATTATTATGTCTACTAGTATTTTACTTAAAAGAAGAACTAGTTATATTAGAATGATATTATCTTCTCTAATAGGAGGTATATCTTCACTAGTACTATTTACTTCTCTTAATAAGATAGTTATAGAAATTGTTAGTATTGTTATTATGGTACTTATTTCTTTTGGATATAAAGGTATTAGATATTTAATTAATAATATTTTATATATGTATATTCTTAGTACCTTACTCGGAGGTATTATATACTTGTTTAATATTAAAGTATCTAATAGTATGTTTCTTACTTATTTAATTATTATAGTTATTAGTATAGAGATTATGATTCTATATATAAAAGAAAATAAGAAAATGAGAAGTATTTATAATAATTATTATAAGGTAGACATATATTTTAAAGATAGAGAAAAATTATCTTTAATAGGATTTGTTGATACTGGTAATAATTTATATGATCCATATAAAAAAAGACCTGTTATTATAGTTCATAATAAGTATATTAAAGAAGATAAATATATTTTAGTTCCATATCATACAATAAATGGTAATGGACTACTTAAATGTATTAAACCTGATATTATTTTTATTGATGGTATAGGATATAAAGGTAATGTTCTAATTGGGTTTTCTGATAGTTTTAATTTTGGTGATGGAGTAGATGTAATACTACATAAAGATATAATGAAAGGATGATAATATGTTAAAATTACTTAAAAGAATTATTGCTAGACTTAATTATTTGTTTTTTGTAGGTAGTACTGATATATTACCTGAACCTTTGAGTAAAGAAGAAGAAGAAAGATATGTTAATATGTTTTTAAATGGTGATATGACCGCAAGAGATAAACTTATTGAACATAATCTTAGATTAGTAGTATTTTTAGCTAAGAAGTATGAAAATACGAAGATTGATTTAGAAGACTTAGTATCTATTGGTACTATAGGTCTTATTAAGGGAGTTAATACTTTTCAAAATGATAAGAATATTAAACTAGCTACTTATGCTTCAAGATGTATTGATAATGAAATACTTATGTATCTTAGAAAGACGAAGAAAAAGAGAACTGAAGTTTCTTTTGAGGATTCTTTATCTTTTGATTCTGAAGGTAATGAACTTCACTTAGAGGATGTCCTTGGTACTGATGATAATATTGTTACTAAGCCTATTGAAGATGAACTTGATAAGAAACTTATGTACAAAGAAGTATCTAAATTAGGTAAGAGAGATAAAGAAATTATTGAACTTAGATATGGTCTTAATGGTAAGAAAGAAATGACTCAAAAGGAAGTAGCTAATATGCTTGGTATATCACAATCTTACATTTCAAGAATAGAAAAGAAAGTTATTAAGAAATTATCTAGTATTATTAAGTTATAAAAAAGAGCCTAGGCTCTTTTTATAGTTCTTCATCTTCATATATAGATTTTTTACTTTCTTTATTTAAACTAATTGATAATACTTCTTTCTTACTAGATAATTCATTCATTAGATTTTTAGTTAGTTTGTCATTTAAAGCATTATCTAGTATATAGATACTTAGTTTTTTATCATTATTATCAAGAGTAGTTATTTCTGTACCATCTATTCTTCCTTCATTATCTTTAATTACTTCTTTAGTTAATTCTTGTAATTTATCTAAGTCTTTTTTATCACAAGTAATACTAAAGTGATATACATTATAAGTTCCTTTACCGCTTAAAAGATTAATTCTACGATTGAGACTTCTTAAAACAATATTGGTAAAGAGAATGAATAGTGTACCAGTAGCGGCTTCAAAAAGAAGATTTGCCGCACAAAGAATACCAATAGCCGCACTACACCAAAGGGTAGCTGCAGTAGTTAGTCCTTTAACATTTTTGGAGTCTTTTATAATTACTCCTGCTCCTAGAAAACCAATACCGGCAACTACTTGAGCCGCTATTCTAGTAGTATCACTCTTAGGAAACTCAAAAGAGAAGTTTACAAATAAGAAAGAACCTAAACTAACTAATATAACAGTTCTAAGTCCGGCCTTTCTTCCTCTAAACTGCCTTTCAACACCAATACAAGCACTAAGTAAAAAGCAAACTAATATTTTTAGTAAAAATTCAATATGATAATCCATTTTTATTCTCCTATCAATAATATTATAGCATGGATATTTTAAGATGTAAATTAATGAGATAAAAATTCTTGATAAATATTTAGCAATATAGTATAATAATATTGTATTAGATAAGAAGGAGATATGTATGAAAGAGTTTTTTAAGAAGATTAAAAATTGGGCTAATAGAAATAAAGGATTGGCTATTATTATTGCTTTAACAATAGTATTATTATTAATATTATTAATTATATTTTTGCAAATGTTAATTGGAGGTTCTTCTGATAAGTATGGTAATAGATTAGATGGTATAGATAAAGTTAAGATTAGTAATGAAACATTTGAAGGCGTTAAAAAGGAAGTTACTGATACAGAACTTACTGAAGATGTAAGTACTAGAGTACAAGGTAAGATAGTTTATACAACTATTACATTAAAGAGTGATACTTCAAAAGATAAGGCTAAAGAGATCGCTAGTGCTACTCTTGATAACTATAGTGAAGATGAACTTAAGTTTTATGATTTCTCATTTTTCTTAAAATGGAAAGGTGAAGAAGGGGATACTGTTGTTACTGGTAATAAACATCATAGTTTAGATAGTATTACTTGGACAAATAATTAGGAGATAGATTATGAAGAAAAGAAATAATAAGACAATAGTTTTAATTGTTATCGGAATATTTTTTGTAGTATTATTTGGTATATTTATACTTAACTATAGCAAAGATGATGCTAGTTTTTCAATATTAGAGAAAAAATGGATAAGTGATAACACTAGTAATATTATTGATGTTAGCGTATATAATGATGTTCCTGTTTATGGTAATAAAGGTAAGGGAGTTATATTTGATTTATTAAATGATTTTACTGATAAATATAAAATTAATTTTAATAAAGTTTCTTATCTTAGTAGTTCTAGTTCTAATTTAAAGACTACAGCATTTAGAATATTAAATAGTAATACAGAAATTACTGATAATGATATTTTACTTTATGAAGATGGCTATGTTTTGGTTACTAATAGAGATGATGTTTATATTGATAGAATAACTGATATTGATGGTATTGAGATTGCAGTATTATCTTCAGACATTGGTTTTGTATCTAGTTATTTGAGTGATGCTAAAAAGGTTAGTTATGTATCTAAAGATAGTTTAGAAGAAATAGAAACTTCAATTAAGAATAAAGAAGTAGAATATGCAATGATACCTTATAATATGAATTTAGATTTTATATTAGAGAATGATTTAAATATTGTATATCATTTAAATGATATTGCTAAGAAGTATGTACTTACTATTGAAAATAAGACTTTCTTAAATATTATGAAAAAATTTTATAAAGAATTTGGTACTACTATGCAGACTGATTCTTATAAAGAACACTTTTTAGATGAATATTTCTTAGATAAGAATATTAGTGAAGCAGATAGAATGGGATATAATGCTAGTTCTTATACTGTTGGTTATATTACTTATATGCCATATACTGATACTGAAGAGAAAGAACTAGTAGGTACTTTATCTAATTATTTAAGTGGATTTGAAGATATATATGCAGTGGACTTTAAACTTAAGGCTTATGATAGTATTGAACTATTAAAGAAAGATTTATCTAATGGTACTATAGATGTTGCTTTTGCTAACTTTAATACTAATGGTATGAATATTGATACTTTATATACTCCTTCATTATTTAAAGAAGAATATGTTGTTTTGTCTAAAGATAAATTTGTAGTTAATTCTATTAAGAGTCTTAGAGATAAAGAGGTATCTATATTAAAAGATAGTTATATTAATGATTTAGTTACTGCGAGTGGTATTAAATATAAGGCTTATAATAATACTGATGATTTAATTAGAAATGTTAGTAGTGATACTGTATTAGTAATTGATAAAGATACTTATGAATATTATAGGGCTAGAAAACTTAATGATTTTAATGAACTATATAGAGGAGTACTTCCTTATCAATATAAATTCGTAATTAGAGATGTTAATAAAAATACTTTATTTGCAGATATGTTTAGTTATTATGTATCTACGGTTAATTATGATGAAGTTAGATTTAATTATAATACTAGTACTAAGTTATATGATTATACACTACTTATTACTTTCCTTATTACTTTATTTGTTATTCTTTTAGCTATTTTCTTAGTATTTATAATTAAGAAAAAGAAAAATAAAAATGATATTATTATTACTAATAATGATAAGTTAAGATATATTGATGCGATGACTTCTTTGAAGAATAGAACTTATTTAAATAGTAAAATTAAAGAATGGGATGAGAATGTTATATATCCTCAGGGATTTGTAGTAGTAGACCTTAATAATATTAAATATATTAATGATAATAAAGGTCATGAAGAAGGAGATACTGTTATTAAGAAGGCTGCAAGTATTCTTATAGTTAATCAGGATGCTAATACAGATATTATTAGAACTGATGGTACAGAATTCTTAATATATATGGTAGGATATAGTGAGAAAGATGTTGTAGCATATACTAGAAAGATATATAAGGAACTTAAAGAATTACCTTATGGATTTGGAGCTACTATTGGATATAGTATGATAATGGATGATGTTAAGACAGTAGATGACGCTATTAATGAGGCTACAATTGATATGAGAAATAAAAAAGAAAATCATTAGGTGATTTAAATGAAAAATATTAAAAAGTATATTAAGAAGATAATTGAAATTCTAAGTTTGAAAGAACTTAGAATTTTACCTGCTTATTTAGCTTATAGTTTTGTACTGGCTAGTATTCCTTTATTTACAATAATTGTTATAGTGGCTGGTAGATTTAATATATCTATTGATACAGTAATTAATTTGGTTAATGATGTACTTCCTGGGTATGTCAGTACTACTATTACTAATGTTATATCTGGTAAGAATTATGACTTATCTATTGGATTTTTAAACCTTATTACTTTCTTTTTAGCGATAAAGGGTACTTATTCAATTATTAATGCTTCGAATAGTTTATATAAGATAGATAAGACTTCGCCAGTTAAAGATATACTTAAATCTGTATTGATACTATGTATTATTATTGGAATATTGTTATTCTTAATTATTGTACCAATACTTGGTGATAAGATACTAGAACTATTTAGAAATTATAATCTATTTGAAGATATTATTGATAACTTGGTGCTTATATATAGAGCTATTAGATGGCCTTTAACTTTCTTAATGATATTCTTTAGTGTTAAATTAATATATGTACTAGCACCATCCGTTAAAGTAAAGGGTAGTGATACTACTATTGGGGCATTTATTACCACTATTGGATGGATACTATTTACTTTGATATTTGGATATTATATTAAGTATTTTAGTAAGTATGATATTATATATGGAGGACTATCTAGTATAACAGTGTTATTAATATGGATTTATGCTTTATGTTTTATATTAGTACTTGGTATTGTTATTAATACTCTTAAGTATAATAAATAATATTTTTGTTATAATATGTATGGATACATTAAATAGTATTACTTAGTATCCATTCACAGACTATTATTAAAATAATATAGTAATACTATTGTCTCCTTATAATGGAGTCTTATGACTTAAGTGAGTTTAAAGCTCACTTTTTATTTTGGTTTACACTTGGAATAAAAAATAATTATAATATGTAGAAAAATGTCTAAAAAAATGTTATAATGTATAAGAGGTAGTGTATATGAAGAGAGTTTTATTTACAATTATATTATTTTTATCTTTTTGTATTAGTGTTAATGCTCTTACAGGATATGCTTATTGTCCTGAAAATGAAGAACCTGTTAATATGAGAAAGGGGCCAAGTACAAGTAGTGGTTTGGTAGGAAGCGGTATTACTTGTAATGATACTGTAGAAATATTAAACGAAAATCCTGGAAGTGATTGGTACCAAATAAAATATAAAGATTTAACTGGATATGCGTCAAAAAAATATATAAAATTAAATAAAAATGTAGAAGAAGATGGCAAAGTAATATGCATTGAAGATACTTCACCATTACAAATGTATAGTGATTTAAATAGAAAAAATAAAATTAATGGTGGTGCACTTAGTTGTGGTACTAAGGTAAAAATACTTGATAGAAATGCTGGCCCTGATGGTAAAAAAATATGTTCCACTAGTTTATATAAAATAAAATATGGTAATTTAGAAGGATATGTCTGTGGTAAGTATATTGAAAAAGATGCAAGCAGTATAGATTTAAATACTGATGATTTAAAGAAATATCGTGAAGAACTTAGTAAGATATTTCCAGAAAGTTATTTGGATGATTTAGTGAAATTACATGCTATGTATCCCAACTGGGAGTTCCGTGCTTTTAATACCGGATTAGATTGGAATACTGTTATTGAAAATGAGAGCGTAGTAGCAGGGAGAAACTTAGTTTGGTATAGTTATGGTGAAGGTTATCGTAGCAAAGAATCTTATAGTTATAATTATGCTACTGATGAGTACTATAGACATTATAAAGAGGTTAATTGGTGGTATGCTTCGCCAGAAGCAGTAGCTTACTATATGGATCCAAGAAATTATTTAGATACTAAAAGTATATTTGCCTTTGAATCTTTATCTTATGAGTCTTCTTTTCAAACTAGTAATATTGTAGATAAAGTACTTGGCAATACTTTTATGCCAAATGTTTATAAGAAATATAGTAGTAATCCTTATACAGATGCCTTTATGGATGCTGCGAGTACATATGGAGTTAGTCCTGTTCATTTAGCAAGTAGAATAAGACAGGAACAAGGTATTAATGGCTCTTCGACAGGTCTTGGTACTTATAAGGGTTATGAAAACATATTTAACTTTTATAATATAAAGGCTGTTGGTAATGATCCATCAGTGGCATTATTATGGGCTAAGGGTGGAGCAAACGGTACTTTAACATCTTATGGTAGACCTTGGAATAGTCCTTATAAGTCTATTGTTGGTGGTGCTAAATTCTTAGGTGAAGATTATATTAATATTGGACAGAATACTTTATACTTTGAAAAGTTTGATGTTTCAAGAAGTAGTGGCCGCTATACACATCAATATATGCAAAACCTAACTGCTCCTTTGTCGGAGGCTTCTACTACTTATAGTAGTTATAGTGGAATTAATGGTCTTTTCGATGAATCTTTAGTATTTATTATACCGATATATAAAAATATGCCTAATACTAAAGTAGAGACACCTTCTAATAAGAATCCTAATAGTTATTTAAAGATTATTAAAGTTAATGGTAAAGAAGTAGATGGCTTTGCTTATGATAAGCTTAACTATAATATAGAAGCTGATACTGGAGTAAGCAGTGTTAAGATTGAGGCTACATCAATTAATAATAAGGCAAGTATTAATGGACTTGGTACTATTAAATTAGAGAATGGTGACAATAAAATAAGTATTAAGGTAACTGCAGAAAATGGTAATGTAACTAATTATGTTTTGATTATTAATAAGAAAGAAAAAGAAGAAAATATTGATGTACCTGATAGTAATACTATTACTAATATTGTTATAGATAATACTAATTTAGTATTTAATAAAGATACTTTAGAATATGATATTGAGACTGCTTTTACTAATAGTAAATTAAGTATTAAATATTATATAGGTAATGATATTAATACTAAAGAAATAGACTTAATAGTAGGAAAGAATATTGTTAATATTGGTAAGTATACAATAAATATTACTAGAAGTGATATAGCTATTGGTACTGCGCTTAATAATTCTGGTATTAAATATAATAATAGTTATATATATGGAATTAGTTTAAATACTGGTACTGATAGTTTAATTAATAATGTTAAGAAGATTAGTGATACTTTATCTATTTCTGTTAAAGATAAGAATGGTAATAATTCTTCAATATTTAAGACTGGTGATAAAGTTAATATTAAGTCTTCCAAAGAAGAAAAGAATTATGAAGTACTTATATATGGTGATGTTAATGGTGATGGTGTTATAGATAAACTTGATTATTTAGCAATACTTAGACACTATTATGGTTATAAGAAATATGATGGAGTATATAAAGAGGCTGCTGATGTTAATAAAGATGGTGTAGTAGATAAACTTGATTATTTAGCAGTACTTAGAGACTATTATGGATATAAAAAGATAGTACAGTAAAGGAGTAAAAATGAAAAAGAAATATATTATTGTTAGTTTAATTAGTTTTATATTATTTAGCAGTGTAGTAAGTGCTGCGAGTGTTAGTATTAAAGCAAGTAATACTTCAATAACTAGAGGTAATAGTGTTACTATAACTGCTACTGTTAGTAGTGATAGTCCTCTAGTAAGTATCGAAGGTACACTTATGTGTAAAGGGGCTGGAGTATCTTCTGGAGTGGATATGGCTTTTGATGATAGTAGTAACAGTGTTTATTCTAAGTCATATAGTACAACAGTTAAACCTAGTAGTTCTGGTACAATATCTTGTAGTGTTACTTCAAGTAGAATTACGAATATGGCTAGTGATAGCTGGCAAAATCTAGGAGATAAAACAATTAGTATTAAAGTTAGTGAACCAGTATATATACCTCCAAAAACTTATAGTAATAATAACTATTTAAAATCTTTGGAAATTGAAGGTTATACTATTGATTTTAATAAAGATACTAATGAGTATAGTATTGAAGTACCTAATGGTACTGAAAAAGTTAATATTAAAACTTCTTTAGAGGATACTAAGGCTAAAGTATCTGGTGATGGAGAAGTTAGTATTAGTGAAGGTACTAATAAGTTAGAAGTAAAAGTAACTGCAGAAAATGGTAATGAGAGAGTTTATATTATTAATGTTACTGTTAAAGAGTTGGATCCAATTGAAGTGACTATTAATAAAAAGAAATATACAATAGTTAGAAAAGAAGGTGTAATTGAGAATATTCCAGAAAATTATGAAAAGTCTTCAATTAAGATAGGAGAGGATGATATTCTTTGCTATAAAAATACTAAGACTAATAATATATTAATAGGTCTTAAGAATGAAAAGGGAGAAGCTAAGTTCTATTCTTATGATGAAAAGACTAAGAAATATACTTCATATAATGGATATAAAATAGGAGGATTATATTTAAATATTATTACTATGCCAAGTGATAAAATACCAAGTGGTTATTCTAAAGTATCATTTAAATATGAAAATAATAAGTTAGATGGATATCAATTAATTGATAAGAGTGGTACTTATGCTGCTGATGACAGTGTTAAAGGTAGTGATTTTTACTTACTATATGCTGTTAATGAAACTACTGGAGAAACTAGTACTTATGTTTATGATAAATTAGAAGGTACTATTCAGAGATTTAATACTAATATGGTGCTTGCTTATAAGGAAAAGGCTGATAGCTATTTATTATATTTCTTACTATCTTTAGTAGTACTTGCTACGACCGTTATTACATTTACAATTGTTTTAATGAAGAAAAAGAAGCATAAAACTAAATTTGCTTAATATAATATAGTATCATTATGATTAATGAGAAAGAGAAACATAAGTGTTTTATGCTTCTCTTTTTTAATTCAATAATGCTTCGTAAGAAAGACCTTAGGCTTTCTTGCACCTTTAGAGACTACAGGCTCTAAAGGAATAAAATATGATTTACTTTTTATCTATAATTTGATACAATTATATTGTGATGAATATGAAAAATAAAAGTTTAAAAAAGATATTAATTGTTATTTTATTGTTAGTGTTAGTTAGTTTAATACTATTATTTATAGATAAGAGTTCATATAAAGATTATACTAGAAATTATTTTTATTTTGATACTTATATTAATGTTAAGGTAAATACTGTTAAAAGTGAAAGAGAAATGAATGATATATTTAATGATATAGATTATTTATATGATAGTTATCATAAACTTACTGATGCTTTTGATAGTTATGATGGTATAGTTAATGTTTATTATTTAAACAATAATCTTAATAATAATGAGAATATTGAAATAGATACTAGACTTGCTAATATTATTAAGCTTGGTATAGATTTTTATGACACTACTGATGGATTATTTAATGTGGCTGCGGGTAATTTAACAATAAAATGGAAAGAGTTTATTGATTCTTGTAATACCCTTCCTAGTATGGAAGAACTTAATGTTAATACTAATATTAATGATATTAAGCTAGATGGTAATAATTATAGTAAGAGTAATGATGTTAAATTAGATTTGGGTGGTATTGCTAAAGGTTATGTTACTGAATTGGTAGGTAGATACTTAGAAGAAAACGATATTCATTCTTATATTATTAATGCTGGTGGTAATGTGATGGTTGGTAAGGCTTATAATAAAGATACTTTTCTAGTAGGTATTACTAGTCCTGATAATAAAGATGATATGTTTACTAAGGTTAAAGTTAATAATTTATCAATAGTTACTTCAGGTAGTTATCAAAGATATTGTACTTTAGATGGTATTAATTATAATCATATTATTAATCCTATAACTAAGTATCCTAGTAATTATATGAAGTCTGTTACAGTAGTTGGTAAGAGTTCAATATTGGCAGATATTTATAGTACTTATTTATTCTTACTTCCAGTAGAAGATGGACTAAAGATAGTTAATAATAATCCTGATATAGAGGCTATATGGTATGTAGATAAAGATAATATAGTTAGAAGTGATAATTTTAATTATGAATAAAAATGATATTAAATTAATTATAGTTATTCTTGTTATAGTAGGAATTTTTATATTTATTATTAATCTTAATAAAAAAGAGGGAGATACAGTAGAAGTATATTATAAAGATGATTTAGTATTTAGTGCTGATTTTTCTATTAATAATACTTATACGGTAGAGGGACTTCTTGGTGATGTAGTAATTGAAGTAAAAGACAAAAAGGTTAGAGTAGTAAAAGAAAACTCTCCGAAAAATATATGTAGCAAAGAAGGATATATTAGTGATAGTACCAAACCTCTTATCTGCTTACCTAATAAAGTTGTTATTAAGATAGTACAAAGCAGTGATATGGATGGTGTTGTATACTAATGAAGACAAGAGATATTACAGTAATAGGAATAATGACCGCAATAAGTGTAGTTATTTCTATTATAGAGAGTTATTTTACTTTTATTAGTGATTTTATACCAGGATTAAAACTTGGTTTATCAAATATTGTTATAATATATGTTTTATATAAATATGGCTTTAAGACTTCAATTATGGTATCACTTATTAGAGTATTAATTGTAGCCTTACTCAGAACAGGCTTTGGTATTAATTTTTTCTTTTCTTTATCAGGAGCATTATTTAGTATAATAGCTATGATACTAGTTAAGAAAACTAAATTATCTATAATTGGTGTATCAATAGTAGGTAGTATATTTCATAGTATAGGACAAGTACTTGTGGGAATATTAGTACTTAATAATTATAATATTACCTATTATTTACCATATTTATTAATATTTTCTATTCCTACGGGTATAATCGTGGGAATAGTATCTAAAAAACTTATAGATAATACAAAGAATATAGGAAGGAATTAGAGTATGAATGAAGTTATTAAATTATTAACTGAAAAGAATAAAACTATTAGTACAATGGAATCTTGTACTGGCGGTGGTATAGCTAATGCTATTACTAATATCGAGGGATCTAGTGAAGTATTTAAGTTTGGAGCAGTTACTTATTCTAATGAATATAAAATTAAAATGGGAGTAAGTAGTAATATTATTGATAAATATACTGTCTATAGTACTGAGACTAGTAATGAAATGAGTAAAAATATTAGTAATTATACTAATTCTAATTATGGTATTGGTGTTACTGGCAAATTAAATAGAGTAGATAAATTTAATTTATATGGTGAAGATAATATTGTTTATATTAGTATTTATGATAGAGATAATAATAACTATTATAATGAAATAGTAAAGGCTATTTGTGATAACAGAGAAGATAATAAGAAATTAGTAATTGATATGGTTACTAATATGTTAAAAAAAGTAGTGTAGGCGAAGTTATGTTAGCTAATATTTTACTTGGAATAGCTACAATTAGCACTTTCTTTTCTTATTTACCTCAGACTATAAAAATACTTAGAAATAAAACTGCTAGTGACCTTAGTATTTCTTCATGGATATTATGGGTAATAAGTAGTTTGTCATACTTTTTATATGCCTTTTTATGTACTAATGAATTTATGCTTAAAGTGGTTACTACTACTGAATTTATCTTTTGCCTTTTGATACTAGTGTTAACTATTATATATAGAAAGCCTAGTATTAGTAATAGAATAAGAATATTTATTAGAAATAAATTTAATAAATAGAATAAAAAATACTAGTCAAAGTAATTAAAATGTTTTATAATTAGATAGTAGGAGGAAATATGAAAAAGAAGATAATTGTACTTAGTATGGTTAGTCTACTACTACTAGGAGGCTGTGCAAAGGGATATAAAGAAGGTATATATACTGGTACTGCTACTGATAGTTATGGTGGACAAGATAATACTGCTACTGCTACTGTTACTGTTGATAGTAATGGTAAGATTACTAGTGTAGAACTTGATACTACTTATACTAAAGATGGTGTTAAGACTACTAAAAAAGCTTTAGGCAGTGAATATGGTATGTATAATAATCCTTATGGAAGTACTATTGGTGAATGGGATACTCAGGTTAAGGCTCTTGAGGACTATATTGTTAAAAACCAAGGTATTGATAGTCTAAAGTTAGATGAAGATGGTAAGACTGACGCAGTGAGTGGTTGTACTATTAAAATTGATGCTTTATATGAAGCTGCAAGCAATGCTTTAAAACAAGCAAAGAAATAAAAGTGCTATTTTAAGTAGTACTTTTATTTTTTAATTCATATATATTATTAGGTGATTATCTTGAAGAATATATTTAAAATGGTATCGTTATTAGTACTTGTACTATTTAGTTTTTTTTATACAGATAGAGTAATGAATTTTATTAATAAGAAAGATCCACTTATGAATAAGATAGACTTATTAAAAGATAAATATGAAATCCTTCCTGTTAATGCAGTACTTGATAGTAATACTATTATTCCTGGAGTTAAGGGAAAAAGTGTAGATCTTGATAAGAGTTATGAGAATATGAAAGTAAGTGGTATCTTTAGAGAGGATTATCTTGTATATAATGATATATTACCTAGTGAGATGTTATCTAATAATATGGATAAATATATTATAGGAGGTAATACCTCCAGTAATAGAGTGTCCTTACTTGTTATTACTAATTATGATAATATTGATAAGATTAAGAATAATAATATTACAATATTTTTAAATCATAAAGATGTATCTATAAATAATATTAAAAAGATTAATAAGAATAGTATTTATACTTATGGTAATAATGGTATATATAGTGAAGAAATACTTGATAATGATAATACTATTATTAATAGAGTTAGTAAGAATAAATCTATATATTGTCTAAGTATGGAGAAGAAGAATGATACTTTGAGTATTTGTAATAAGAAGAAGATGTATGTTGTAATACCTAGTATAATTGGAGATTATTTGGATATTAAGAATAATTTAACTAATGGTAGTATAATACTTCTTAATGATATGAATAATCTTGATATTATAGTTAAGTATATTAATAGTAAAGGATATATGATTGTACCTCTAGAAGAATTACTTACAGAATAGATTAAAAATATGAACTATTTCATAATAAATAGCATAATATATAGTGTCATGAGCATTAGCTTGTGTTTATATATATAGTAGCTTCCTTTATAAGGAAGCTATTTATGTTATATTGTGTGAAAATAAAAAAAGTACTTGCAATTTACTAATAAAGTAGTATATAATGTTACAGAAAGGAAAGGATTCTATGGCAAAGAAATTAGTAATAGTGGAGTCCCCACATAAGAGTAAAACAATAGAAAAATATTTAGGAAGTGAATATAAAGTAGTATCTTCAGTAGGACATATTAGAGATTTATCTACTTCTGGGAAGTTTGGTTTTGGTGTTGATATTGATAATAATTTTAAACCCGATTATCAAATTATAAAGGGTAAAAATAAAATAGTAAAAGAATTAAAGAAAGATGTTAAAGATTCAGACTTTGTTTATTTAGCAACCGACCCCGATCGTGAAGGAGAGGCTATTAGTTGGCATTTATATGATACTTTAGGTCTTACGGATAAAGATTATGATCGTATAGTATTTAATGAAATAACTAAGAAGGCTGTTTTAGATTCTTTTGCTAAAGCTAGAAAAATAGATGATAATTTAGTTAAGTCACAGGAGACAAGAAGAATTCTAGATAGAATTATTGGTTTTAGACTTAGTAAACTTATGCAGTCTAAGACTGGTGGAAAGTCTGCGGGTAGAGTTCAGTCAGTGGCTCTTAAGTTAATTGTAGATAGAGAAAGAGAAATTGAAGCTTTTATACCAGAAGAATATTTTGAGATAGATGCTTATTTTAATGACTTTAGCGCTAAGCTTGATACTTATAATCATAAAAAGATTGAGATTAAGAAAGAAGTAGAGGCTAAAGAAATATTAAGTAAGCTATCTAATGCTTTTAAGATAGAAAGTGTTGATAAAAAAGAAAAGGCTAGGAAGAGTAAGTTTCCCTTTACTACGAGTACACTACAGCAGGAAGCTTCTAATAAATTGGGATTTACTTCAAAAAAGACTATGAGTATTGCTCAAAAATTATATGAAGGTATTGATTTAGGTAGTGAAACTGTCGGCTTGATTTCTTATATGAGAACAGATTCGGTAAGACTTTCTGATGAATTTGTTAAAGAAACTTATGGATATATTAAAGATAACTTTGGTAGTGAATATGTTGGTTATGTAAAGAAAAGTACTAAGACTGAGAATGTTCAAGATGCTCATGAGGCTATTAGACCAACATCAATTAATAGACATCCTGATAAGATAAAAGAATATTTATCTAATGATGAATATAAACTATATAAGATTATTTATTATAGAGCTTTAGCATCACTAATGAAAGACGCTAAGGTAGAGGCTACTACTGTTATACTTGATAATAATAATTATCAGTTTAAAACTACTGGTCAAGTACTTATTTTTGATGGATATTTAAAAGTATATAATATTTATGAAGATAGTGAAGATACAGTACTTCCTGACTTTAGTACTTATAATAGTAATGTTATTGTATCTAATAAGATAGAATATTCTTCACATACTACTAAACCTCCTGCTAGATATACAGAAAGTAAATTAATTAAAGAAATGGAAGAACTTGGTATTGGTAGACCTTCTACTTATGCTAAAACCATTGATACTATTAAAGAAAGAAATTATGTTAAAGTAGAAGATAAGAAGTTTATTCCTACCGAAATTGGTATTGAAACTACTGATAAGTTACAAGAATTCTTTAAAGATATTATTAATGTTGAATATACTAAGAATATGGAAGATGATCTTGATAAGATTGCTGAAGGTGATATGGAATGGTATAAACTACTTAAAATGTTTTATGATGACTTTGAACCTAAAGTGGAAGTCGCCTTCAAGGAGATGGAAAAGAAGGCTCCTGAAAAGACTGGAGAGATATGTCCTAATTGTGGTAGTGAGTTAGTTATAAAACAAAGTAGATATGGTAAGTTTGTTGCCTGCTCGAACTATCCTACTTGTAAGTATATAAAAAATGATAAAGAAGAGAAAAAAGTAGTAGAAATAATGAACTGTCCTAAATGTGATGGTAAAGTAGTTGAGAAGAAGACTAAAAGAGGTAAAATATTTTATGGCTGCTTGAACTATCCTAAGTGTGATTTTGCTACTTGGGATAAACCTCTTGAAGAAAAATGTCCTAATTGTCATGGAACTTTAATTGAAAAGAAAGATAAAATTAAGTGTATGAACTGTGATTATGAAAAAGATAATGGCTAGGCTGTAATTAATAGGAATTTATTAAAATAAGAATGATTTTTGGTTATAAATACTAAAAATTATTTTTTGCTATGCTAGTGTTAAATAATGTAAAATAAATTAAATTAATTGACTAAAAAAAATATTTAATATATAATTATAATGAAAGATGTGATATGAATGAATAAGAAAATAATAATTTTTATAACATTATTTATAATAGTACTTATACCAACATATAAAGTAGAGGCTAAGACACTAGGAGACTTAAGAAAAGAATTATCTAAGCTAGAAGCTAAGTATGAAGAAAATAAAAATAATAAGAAGTTAACTGATGAACAAATAGCATCATTAACTAGTGAGATTAATACTATTACTGGTAAGGTAAATAGTATAAAGAGTGATATTAAAAAAACTGAAGATGATATTAATACTAATCAAAAAAAGATAGAAGAAAAGAAAGATGAAACAGATGAACTACTAAAATTTCTTCAAGTATCATCGGGAGAAAATGTTTATTTAGAATATATCTTTCAAGCAGACTCTTACACTGATTTTATATATAGATATTCTGTAGCTTCTCAACTTACTGAGTATAATGATAATCTAATGAATGAATTAACTAAATTAGTAGAAGAATTAGAAAAAAAGAAATCAGAATTATCTACAAAAAGAAGTAATCTTGAAACAGAAAGTAATAGTTTAAATTCAAAACTAATTACTTTGAGAGCAAATTTATCAAATTATAAAGAAGAGGGAACTACTATTGAAGAAGATATAAGAGACATGAAAGCCGAGATATCTAGATTAACCGCTAAAGGATGTAAAAATAATGAAGAAATATCTACTTGTGGTAGAAAATATAATAGTGGTAATGTTACTATAACAGCAACAGGGTGGAGTTATCCACTTAATTGGGGTTGTGTAACTAGTGAATACACGGGATACAACATTAGACAAGACTGGTCTGGTGGTGGTGGACACCATGGTATTGACTTAGATTGTGTTAGCGAAGGAACAACAGCTTATCCTGCTGCTAACGGAGTAGTAGCTAGAATAGTTAATTATTCAAGTTGTGGTGGTAACCAAGTATGGGTATATCATAATGTTAATGGTATTCCTTATACTACAGTATATCTACATTTACTTAGAATATCAGTATCTGTAGATCAAGTAGTAACTCCACAGACAAAGATAGGTGAGGTAGGAGGATATTCTACTCAGTCATATGATAATTGTACAACAGGAGCTCACTTACACTTTGGTATGGCTTATGGACATAATGCTTATAATTTTAATGCTAATTCATTTAATCCAAGAAACATAATAAATTTCCCTGCTCTATATTATAGTGGCGGAGGATACTTTAGTAGATAAGAGCTATATAGCTCTTTTAACTTATAAGGAGGCTAACTATGGAAGGTTTAACTAGACAAGAAGTAGAATATAGAAAAAATAATGGACTATCTAATGATGAAAAAGTAAAATATACTAGAACCACTAAAGAAATAGTATTATCTAATACCATAACACTATTTAATATTTTAAATATAGCTCTAATGGTTTTAACACTAACTACAGGTTCTATACAAAATGCTACTTTTATAGGAACAGCAGTATTTAATACTATAATAGCTATCTATCAGGAATTAAAAGCTAAGAGAACTCTAGATAATATTAGAGTTACTAATCAGGAAAAAGTAACAGTAGTTCGTGATGGCAAAAAAGAAGAGATACCAAAAGAAGAAATTGTATTAGGTGATACTCTTTATCTATCATCAGGAGATAATATTCTTGTTGATCTTGAAGTAATAAAGAGTGGTTCACTTGAGGTAGATGAGAGTATTATTACTGGTGAATCAAATGCTATTCAGAAAAAGAAAGATGATAAGATAATGTCTGGATCAATAGTTACTAGTGGTACTGCTTATGCCAAAGTAATAGGCCTAACCAAAGATAGTTATGCTAGTTCTCTAGTAAAAGATGCTGCCTCAGTAAAAGATAACACTTCATACTTACAAAATACTATTAATAAAATACTAAAAATAATAACATTTTTAATTGTACCAGTAGGTATTCTATTATTTATAAGTCAGTATTTTCGTAGTGGGCTAACCTATAAAGAAGCTATACTATCCACAGTAGCGGGTATAATAGGTATGATACCTGAAGGCTTAGTTTTACTTACTTCAATAGCCTTAACTGCGGGTGTATTAAAGATGGCTAAAAAGAAAGTTCTAATACAAAAATTACATGGTATTGAAATACTATCATGTACTGATGTACTATGTCTAGATAAAACGGGTACCATAACTGATGGAACTATGGAAGTAGTAGATACCGTAGTACTTAATAATAAGATAAATGTAGATGAAATAATAGCTAATATTAATACTGAAGAAGGAAATAATGCTACTGATATTGCTCTAAAGAAAAAATATGGTATTAAGACTAGTTTAAATGTAACTGATAGAACAGCTTTTTCTTCAAGTAAAAAGTGTAGCATTACCACTATAAATGATACTAAGTACTATCTTGGAGCTTTAGAATATATTACTGATAAAAAATTAACTGACTATGAGGAATTAACTAAGTATATATTAAAGGGCTATAGAATAATTACTCTTGCTAGTGGTAATACCAATATTAAAGTAGATGCCTTTATTATTTTAAAGGATAATGTTAGGGCAAGTGCTAAAGATACTTTAAATTATTTCAAACAGCAGGATGTTGAAATAAAAATAATATCTGGAGATAACCCTGTTACTGTATCTAATATTTTAAGACAGTTAGAATTTGATGGCTATGATAGATTTATTGAAGGTAAAGACTTACCAAAAGATTATGATGAACTAGTAAAAGTTGTCAAAGAAATAACTATCTTTGGTAGAATGACTCCGAGTGATAAACAAAAAGTAATCAAAGCTCTAAAAGAAAATAATACTGTCAGTATGATTGGTGATGGCGTAAATGATATTCTGGCTCTAAAAGAGGCTGACTGTGGTATTGCTCTCGGAAGTGGTGTTGGGGCCGCTAAAAGTGTTAGTGAAGTAGTTCTAACTAATAATGATTTTAGTACATTACCCGAAATAGTAAATGAAGGAAGAAGAGTAGTAAATAATATTGAAAGAGTGGCCTCAATGTATCTAATTAAAACAACATACTCCTTATTACTATCTCTATCATCAATAATATTATCATATGAATATCCATTCTATCCAATTCAGTTATCACTAATTAGTGCTATTTGTGTGGGAATACCATCATTCTTTCTAGCATTAGAACCAAACTATAACAAAGTAGGTAAAGATTTCATAGTAAATGTCTTTAGAAATGCCCTACCAAATGGAATAATGGTAATGTTAAATATATTCATAATAATAATGTTCTGTAGTATATTTGGCCAAGACTTCAATAACTATAGACTGGTAGTAGTATCCCTAACAGGATTAATAACTCTAAGGTTACTATATACGATATGTAAACCACTTAACTTATGGCGTAAAATTCTCTTAATATTCTGTAGTATATCATTTTTTGAACTACTAATTTTACTTCCAGACTTGTTTTTAGTCTCAAAATTTGGTATAGTAAGTATCATCTTTATTTTAGTTCTTGGCTTTGTAGATACTTATGTTATAGATTTCTTTAGAGAATTATACGATAAAATAGTAAATAAAGTAAGGAATTTAAAAAATGAAAGAAAAAAAGGAAAAGAAAAAAATAAATTATCTTAGGATAATATGGGTAACAGGAATATATGTAATGTTAATTATAATATTATATTTAGTAGTTAAGTATAAAGTAGAATACGAAGGATAGTGATAATATGTTTGTCGATGAAGTGGTAATGAAAGTAGAAGCCGGTACTGGTGGTAATGGTTGTATGGCCTTTAGGAGAGAAGCCTGCGTACCAATGGGAGGACCTTTCGGTGGTAATGGGGGTAAAGGATCAGATATAATATTTAAAGCTGATGAAGGTCTAAAGACACTAATTGATTTAAGGTACCAAAAGAAAATTAAAGGTAACAATGGTGAAAATGGTGAAGGTAAAAATAAGTTTGGTAGTAATAGTGAAGATGTTATTATCAAAGTACCAGTAGGAACTACTGTTAAAGATGCCGATACTGGTGTAGTAATAGCAGACTTAACTAAGCAAGGTGAAATGGCTACGATAGCTTATGGTGGAAGAGGCGGAAGAGGTAATGTTAGTCTAGCCACTAGAAGTAATCCTTGTCCATCATATGCTGAAAAAGGAGAACCTGGCGAAGTAAGAAATATTAAAGTTGAACTACGTATGATTGCTGATGTTGGCCTAGTGGGTATGCCTTCTGTAGGTAAGAGTACTATTCTATCTATGATATCAAATGCTAATCCTAAAATAGCAGATTATCATTTTACTACCTTATCACCAAATTTAGGAGTAGTAAAAACAAAAGATAATACTTTTGTAGTAGCGGATCTTCCTGGTTTAATTGAAGGAGCTAGTGAAGGAGTAGGACTTGGTCATAAGTTTTTAAAACATGTAGAGAGAACTAAGATTATTGCTCATGTTATAGATATGGCAGGTACTGAAGGAAGAGAACCATATGAAGATTATGTTGCTATAAGAAAAGAACTTGAGGATTTTAGTCCTAAATTATTAACTAAGAAAGAAATAATTATAGCTAATAAAATGGATGGTGAAGAAGCTAAAGAGAATTTAAAGAAGTTTAAAGAAAAGATTAGGAATGAAGATATATATGAAGTAACTGCTTTAATAAATGATGGTCTTGATAAAGTAATAGATAGATTATCTACTTTAGTAAAAGAAATAGATAGAGAAGTATTATATACTGATGATGTTCAAGAAAGTCATGTTCTATATAAATTTAAGAAAGAAAAACCATTTACTATTTCTAAAGATAAAGATGTCTTTGTAGTAAGAGGAGATACTATTGAAAAATTATTTAGAATGACTAATTTTAATACTGAAGAGGCTTATGAAAGATTTTCTAATAAACTTAGAAAAATGGGCCTTGATGAAGAACTTATAAAAAATGGTATTGAAGAAGGAGATACTGTTAGAATACTTGATTTTGAATTTGAATGGACAAGATAACCTGTAGTTTATCTTGTCTTTCTTCTTAAGCCTGTAAGCCTTAAGAAGCATAAGATAGCCTGTAGTCTATCTTATGAGTGTATTTTATTTATTATATATAATAAATTTCTTTAACTTTATTAAAAAATCTGCTATAATTATGTTGTGTCCTCGTAGCTCAGTAGGATAGAGCGATTGCCTCCTAAGCAATAGGCCGACAGTTCGATTCTGTCCGAGGGCGCCATTATTTTAATTATAATAATTTAAATTATATAAATAATGAAGGAGGCTATTATTAATGAATAATAATTTAAAATTAGTTGTTTTTTCTAATGCTGAAATGCTTGGAAAAAAAGTAGATGAAGCTCTTAGAGCTTTGAACAATAGTAATGATACTTATATTGTACCTATTACTAGTGATAGATTTTCTAATGGTGAAGGAAAGGTTAAGATAAATGAAACTGTAAGAGATAAAGACTTATATATATTGTCTGATGTTGGTAACTATAGTATCAGTTATGATTTTCATAATATGAAACATTATATGTCTCCTGATGAGCATTTTCAGGATATTAAAAGATTAATTAGTGCCACTAGTGGTCATGCAGCTAAAATAAATGTTATAATGCCTATGCTTTACCAGTCTAGACAACATAAGAGAAAAGGTAGAGAAAGTTTAGATTGTGCTTTGGCTTTGCAAGAACTAGAGAGAATTGGCGTAACTAATATTATTACTTTTGATGCTCATGATCCAAATGTTGTTAATGCTGTTCCTAATTTATCTTTTGATAATTTTTATCCTACAAACATAATAATTGATGCTTTAGAAAAAAATGAAAATATTAATAGTAATATAATTGTCGTTAGTCCAGATATGGGAGCAATGGAAAGAGCAAGATATTTCGCAGGAATGCTCGGATGTGATGTTGGATTATTCTATAAAAGAAGAGATTTGACAAAAGTGGTAAATGGAAAAAATCCAATAGTTGAACATGTTTATTTGGGTTCTGATGTTAAGAATAAAAATATTTTGATAGTTGACGATATGATTTCTTCTGGTACCTCTATGATTGAGACTGCTAAAAGTTTAAAGAAGAAGGGGGCTAAAAAAATTTATTTGGCTGCTACATTTGCGTTATTTACTGAAGGAGTAGATATGTTTGATGAGGCGTATAATAATAAAGAATTTGATAAGTTATATGTTACAAATTTATCTTATGTTTCTGATGATATTAAGAATAAAGAATGGTATAATGAAACAGACTGTTCAGGACTTATTGCTGAGGTAATTAATAAACTAAATAAAAAAGAATCTATTGCTAAAATATATGAACAAGGTAGAAATAGATTGAATTAAGAGAAAAATTAAAAGAAGAATTTTTGGTTCTTCTTTTAATTTGCATATAATTAATTAATTTAATTTAAAACTATATATGTTGTAGTTAAATGGTTTTTCTGAATCATATATAAATGTATGATCAGTTGAAAATAAATTATAGGCAAATAATTTATTGTCTTGTACATAGAAAAAGGTATTTTCATTTAATCCTTCTTTATAGCAGTCAAAGTTACATGTTTCACTGCTGATATATTCTTTTTCTATTTCATAATTATAATATTCTTTGATTTGGGATAATATTTTATTTTCAATTTGTTTGTCAGTTAAATTATATATATTTTTTAGTTCGTTATCAGTCAGTGTATTTTTGTTATCAATACTGAAATTGTAAAAATATGTTTCGGCGGCTACATCATTATCTCCATAAAAATTTTTTTCAATAATTAGTGATATAATGTCTCCACTTACATAATATCTATAATCTAAGTAGCAGTCTTCTTGAATATCCGCTGTATAGTATAATGTTTTAATATCATTGTTTATTTTTGTAATATTGTCTCCAATTAAATTAACATAGGGCATAGATGAATTGTTATTTTTTAGTGCTGTTTCGCTATTTTCAAATATATAATCGTATTTTGGAAAAATTTTATTTTTATTGTTAATTTTTGAATTTATGTTTGTAAAAGTAATTATGATAATTGCTAATCCTAAAATACTTATTAGTATAATGCTCTCTTTTTTCTTTTCTTTTATAATTTGAAGCATTTGATTTATTATTTCTTTCATTATTTTGTCACATCCTTATTCTTTTTGTTATTATTATGGTTCTTTTTCTGTGATGATTTGGTAGATGTGCATCCTTTATTATCTCCGACGACAACCTTTAAAGGCTGAATATGCCATGGTTCTCCAGGAACACCAAAGACTAAATGATATTTACTTGCATTATTTTTTGCCCAATTACTTGCTGCTGAATTATTTCTGACTCCTCCTAAATCTGCGGCAATTCCGTAACCATGATATGATATTCCTGGTTTTGCTGCTCGATTGCCACCATTACAAGATCCTGCACCTGTACAAGTAGATAAATTAGCATATTTTCCAATACGATATTTTTGTGGTACACTATATGGTGCTCCAGTACCTGTGTAACAACAATAATAATAGGCTTGGACTTCATATGGTCTCCAGCTTCCCATTAGTGTTGTTGATGCGGTTATAGTGAAACCGGCTTTCTTGGCATCGTTTAAGAATTGTTGAAGTAATTCATAAAAATATTTATTGTAATTATTAGGGCTTGATCCTTGAGTACCATCGGTTCCTGCTGGTATGCTAGAAAATTTTGGTACATAAAATGTGCCATTTTCAAAATATACTACTCCGTCACATCCTTTTTTGTTTATTTTTATAAAGTCTACATTAGGAGTACTACTATTACCATTATTATTACTGTTACTATTACTATTACTATTACTATTACTGTTGTTATTTAAATTGTTTTTTAATTCTTGATAATATTCTTCTTCTTCTTTTTCTTCTCTTTGTTCAACAACTCCAACTTGTGCTTGAGTGATGTTTAAACATGATGTGTATTCTACACCTATATCGCCTAGAATAGACATCACAACTGATACTATCCAAGGAACAGCAAAAATTAGGATCGCATATTTTAATCTTTTTATGGCCATTTGTGCGGATTTTGTCATTTTATCGTTATCTGATGAAATGACAGCTTTTGATAAATCTATCATCATTAAGATAATTAAACATATTGGTATAGCAATATATAGGATGTTTAAAAATTCTCTTAAAAATAGTATTATCTTTAAAAACCATGAAGGGCCACAACTAGGAAATTTATTTATTTCTAATATTAACATTTTAACTAATCACCATGATAATTATATCATTTTGATATATTTTAGTCAATTATTTGTAATTAGCAATATAATATATTATGTATGGATAGGGTAATAGTGTTTTGAATTAATATATTATTCTTTTAACCTTTGAAACCATGCCTTTCGGTGGCTATGCTATTGACAAAATTATAAAAAAGTGGTAGTATATTAGACAATTTCAAAGGGAGGTTTTTGTTATGAAATTAAAAAATATTTTATTTAGTTTGGTGGCAATTGTTTTAAGTTTTTTTGCTGTTACTGCAAAAGCTGAAACTACTGCTCCTAGTTATTATGAGTTAGATGGTTCTAATCTACATAAAATTGATGTTTCATATTATTTGAGTAATAGTACAATAAATATGGTATTTAAGAAAACTACTGATGGTCAAATTGTTTATTGTACTGAAAGAAGTAAAACGTTTTATACTGGTAGAGCAAAATATTATTTAATTGGTGAGATGGATCAAAGAATTGTATATCTTTTCCAAAATGGTTATCCAAATAAAACAATATTTGGTAATGCAGATAAAGATTATTTAACTACAGGATTAGCCGTATGGTACTTAATAAATCCTAATGATTATTCATTTCAACATTTTGATTTAGAAAAAGGAACATATCGTGGTAAAGATTCTGACATTGTAAGAGAAATGGCAAAACTTGTAAATGGTGCTAATAACTATAAACAAGCAGAATCTACTATTAAGTTAAATGGGAATACTAATTTAATATTATCTAGTGATGGTAAATACTATGTTAGTTCAAATCTTGGTATAACTACTACTGGTAATGTTAAAGATAGTTATACTGTTTCTTTAGAAGGAGCACCTAATGGAACAATAATTACTAATGTTAATGGTAAAGAACAAAATACATTTAGTAAAAATGAAAAATTTATAGTAAAAGTACCAGTATCTAGTATTAAAGGTACAACATTAAACTTTAAAGTAAATGCTACTGCTGAAGGTGGTATTGCTAAAGTATATGAATATAAACCAAGTGATTCAAGATATCAAGGTACATCTGGATTATATTATGATTATAAGAATATTAATACTAGTTTAGAATTAAAGTTAAATATAGTAACTGAAGTACAAATTAGTAAAATAGATGCTACTACTAATAAAGAATTACCAGGAGCACATTTAGTAGTTAAAGATGCCAATGGTAAAGTAATAAAAGAATGGACATCTACTGAAGAAGTATATGTTATTAAAGGATTAAATCCCGGTAAATATACTTTAACTGAGACTATTGCTCCAGAAGGATATATATTAAGTACTGAAACTATTACTTTTGAAGTAAAAAATGATGGTACAGTAACTAAAGTAGTTATGAAGAACTATCTTGAAGATAAACCTATACCAGTAAGTATAAGTAAAAGAGATATTACTACAGGTGAAGAATTACCAGGAGCTCACCTTGAATTAAAAGATGAAACTGGAGAATTTATATGTGCTTGGGTATCAACTGATGAACCATTTATAATTAAAGATGGATTAAAACCAGGTAAATATACATTAAGTGAGATGATTGCTCCAGAAGGATATGAATTATCTACTGAAACAGTTACATTTGTTGTAAAAGAAGATGGAACAGTTGATGGAGAAATTATTATGTATAATAAACCTGAAACAATTGAAGTTCCAAATACTTCATCATTTAAAACTATAACGGCATCCTTAATAGGTGTTATCATTATTGGTCTTGGATCATTTATGATATACAGAAATTATAAAAAGAATGAAGAAAAATAATTTAAAATTTCAAGTAGCAGCGGGAGTAATACTAATAATAAGTGGAATCCCGCTTTTACTTTCAAACTATATAAAAGAAAAAAGGGATGTTGTATTTAGTGAAATGAATTTAGTTTTATCAGAGATAAATACTAGAGATATAGAAAATGTTGAAGAAGAACCAGCAGTAGAAGAACCTACTGAAGAAGTAAAAGAAGATAATAATAATTATATTTATGAAGAATATTTAGGAGTATTAGATATTCCAAAGATAAACTTTTATAAAGGCTTTTATAGTAAAACATCAAGTTTAAATAATGTTCAATTTAATTTGTTTGTTTTAAAAGAGTCAGATTATCCTGATGTAGTAAATGGTAATTTAATAATTGCCGGACATTCAGGTAATTATAACAATAGTTATTTTAATGATTTATATAAACTAAGTATAGATGATACTGTAACAGTTCATTATCAGGGAAAAGATTATATATATAAGATAACTAAAATATACAATGAAAAAAAGACAGGTACAGTAAGAATATTAAGAAATAGAAATAAAACAAGTTTAACTTTAATTACTTGTACCAATGGTGATAATTATCATCAAACTATATATATAGCAGAATTAATATAATAAAAAAGGAAGGGGTGATGATATGAAATACTTATCAATATTAGAAAAGTTTAAGATATTATTTGATACCTTAATGTCATTTAAGTTTATATTTGTACTAGTAATTTTAATGCTAATTTTAACAATATTATTTACTTGTAAAAAGTTAAGTAATAAAAAGTATGTAATATTTATGAGTTTATCAATGATTTTAACCTTTATAATTAGTATTATAAGAAATCATAAAGTACTATTTAATACTTTTGATAATTTTACAACAATATTTTTTAATGGTATTTATTTTCCATCTATATATATTTATATAAGTGTATTATTAATAATATCATTAGCTTTTATTACTAGTATATTAAATTCTAAAAAGAAGAAAATATATAAAATAATTAATAGTATAACTTTTATTATAAATAATATTTTCTTTGTTATAATATTAAATATTATAGCTAAAAATAGTATAAATGTATTTGAAATGTCATCACTATACACCAATAATTCTTTAGTGGCTATATTAGAATTAAATATGGGATTATTTATACTTTGGGTAACTGCCTTAAGTGTAGTTTATATAACCAATACTATATGTGATAAAATAACTTCTAGAAAGACAGTTAAAGAAGAAGTAACTATTAAAGATATAGAACCAGTTACTGAAGAGATATCTACTACTAAAGAGTTATTACCAAAAGAAGAAATATCATTTGTCGAAGAAAATAATAAGATACCTGAAGTTATTCAAACTGTAGAAGAAGTATCTTCCGATACAAATATAGAAACTAATGATAGAGTAACATTTAATGATATATTAAATGGTTTAGTACCAGTAACATATTATGATAATGAAATAAATAATCAAAATTATAATATTACTAATCCTCAAGAAATATATGAATGTAATTATAATAACTTAAAGTTAGAATTAGAAAAAAATACTATCAAAAAAGTAGAACCAATTATGGATAAGATATCTGAAGTTAAAGAAGTAGAAGATGTACCTAAAGTTAAAATAGAAAAAATACCAGAAATTAAAGTTAATATTATTAAAGCAAAAGATATTATTAATAATGATACTTTAAATATTAATTTAGATACAGTAGAAGATAAAACATTAAAGATAAAGAAAGAAAATATGAAAAAGAATCTTATTAGTAATACTATCTCACTTAATGATTTAATAAAACAAGATGAGGAAATAAAGGAAACATCTAAAGTAATAGACACTATTAATGATGAATCATATTCTTTAAATGATTATAAGAAGATAGTAGAAATGTTAAAAGAAATAAAAAATAATTCTAATAAGAATAATATAAGTATAGATGATGCAGTAACTATGAGTTTAATTAATAATTATAGTATAGATGACTGTGTTAAATTTAAAGAAATATTAGAAAGTAACTTGAACTAAAGTTATTTTCTTTTAACTATTCAGAGTTAGAACAATTTAGTTATCCATAATTAATATATTTCTATGTTTAAAATAATGGTTATTTAAGCCATTATTTTTTTAGTACAATTATATTAACATACATTTGTATTGTATATAAAAATCTTATAAACACTTATAAATAAAGGCTTTACAAAGATATTAAAAAAATAGTCATATTTTCCTTGACTATGGTATTTGAACTAGTATATAATGTTGGCGTGGTTAATACTTATGGTGTTCTCTTCTTTTTCTAAGGTTTTTACTTTGGAAGGAGAGGTGATTTTATGATAGAAAGTAATTTCTTAACCTTAGGGGGAGGAGGTTATTAGTAGATGGAATTAGTTATAGCGTATGCTTTAACTATTCTTGTTACCATAGCATTAATAGTGCTAGGTAGCCATAGAAAATAGATAAAAATCGGGGCACCTCAGGGGGTTGCTCCGATAACTATAGTTTGAAGAGAACACCTTACCAAATAGGTGTTAGCCATTTTTATTATGACTAATTTCTCTTTTCATATACATTATATGATAAATTTAACAAAAAAGCAATAAAATTTATCAAATTACAATCAGAAGATTTAAATAACACTATCTCCCTTAAATACCGGAATAAAACTCTCTTCTTGACTTTCTTTATCCTGTACAAAACATTTTCTTACTCCAAGGTCATAAGCATAATCTATAATCTCATCATACTCTTCTTCACTTACTCTATTATTAAGTTCCAAATATTTACATCTTCTAATAGGAGTATACTGATTCATTATACTAAGATAAATATTATTACCATAGTTATCAAATAAATACTTAATAACTCTTTTAGAGTCATCAATATGACTAGGTAATACCAAATGTCTAACAATAACTCCCCTTTTCATTATACCTTTCTTAATTACTGGTTTGCCTACTTGTCTATACATTTCTTTTAAAGCCTCTCTAGTAATTTCAAAATAATTATTAACATTAGAATACTTATTTAATTCTTTATCATAATACTTAAAATCAGGTAAATAAATATCAACAAGACCATCAAGTAATTTCAAACTATTTACCTTATCATAACCCGAAGTATTATATACTATCGGTATAATAAGCCCCTTCCTCTTAGCCATAATAAGACCATCTCTAATTAATGGTATATAGTGGCTAGGAGTAACTAAATTAATATTTTCAGCACCCATTTCTTGAAGTAAAAGACATATATCACTAAATCTTTCAATACTTATTTCCGCGCCATTATTATTAATACTAATGTCATAGTTTTGACAATAAATACATCTTAAATTGCAATAAGAAAAAAATATTGTACCAGAGCCATTCTTACCAGTAATAATAGGCTCTTCCCACATATGTAAATGATAACCACCTATCTTAATCTTATTAGAGGCTCCGCAGTAACCAATTTCACCCTTATTTCTATTTACATTACATTCTCTAGGACAAATATTACATTTATTAAATAGTTCTTCCATATAAATCACATTAGATATTATAAAATAAAAAATAGACTTTTTCAAGGTCTATTTAAGTTTATCTATTAGTTAATACAATTGCTATCACTATAGCAATGAGTAGAAGTATCGTACCAATATTAATAAAGCCATTACTTCTTTTCTTTTTAGGAACATCAAGTTTAATTCTTGGCATAGTACTAGTAAATTCAAGATTATCACCAATTAATCTAACTTCTTTAACTACTGGTAAAGGAAGTTTTTTTATCTTTTCACTACTCATACCATTACATTCTTTTACTTTTTCAATATCTATTTTATCTTTTTCTCTATTAGTTAGAAGTTTATCCGCTACTACAAACTCCAAAGATACTGTCGTATATTTTTTATTATCAGAAGTAACATAAGGCATAATATAATCATTCATTTTAGCGGCTATACTCTTAATTCTACCAATCTTTTTCTTGCAGTCAAAAGTATATTCAGTTATACCTTTATCAGTTTCTTCAAATACAAATATATTAACTTTAATTTTATCAACAATTACTTGAAAACCATAATCAATATTATTAACAGTATAAGTTAAACTATCTCTTTTAGGGTCATATAAGTCTTCCTTACGAAATAATTCCCTTAATTGTTCAACATCCTTCTTATCACAAAGTAAATCTAAACTCTCATGTCTACGACCTGTTCTATCATTAAGAAGAACATAAGGAACTATACCACCCATTAAATAAAGTTTAGCCCTTGTTTTATTAAGTTTAACAACTTTATCATATACTTTCATTATTTCATCATAAGTATATCCCATTTTTTCTAAGTTCTCTTTATAAGCACGTATACTGTTATTAAAAATAGTATCTATTTTAGTTTTAATTATTTCTATATCTTCATTTCTATTAAGAAAGTTATTAATAACTTTCTGTACATTATCCTTAGAAACAAACATAGACATATTTTCTAATTCTTTAACCTTGTTTTCTATATATAAAGTAATTAATCTATTTTTCTCTTCCACAATCTGTCACCTACTATTTTCATACTAATTATAGCATATAAAAAGTAACAATGTAAAGAAAAAGAAAGAATTTTCTCGAAATATCTAGAATTTTATTCTTTCTTCGATATATTTTTCTATATCTTCTACTTTAATAGTAGTCTGCCCCATAGTATCCCTATCTCTAATAGTAACAGTACCATTATTAATAGTTTCTTCATCAATAGTTATACAGTAAGGAGTACCCATAGCATCTTCTCTTCTATATCTTTTACCAATACTACCAGATTCATCATAAGTAACCATAAATGATTTAGATAATTTCTTATATATTTCCATAGCCTTTTCACTATGATATTTTTTTACTAATGGAAGTATACAAGCTTTATAAGGAGCTAAATAAGGATGAAATTTCATAACTTCTCTTGTCGTACCATCTTCTAATTCTTCTTCGTGATATGCATCACATAATACTGTTAAGAATGTTCTCTCTACTCCAACTGATGGTTCAATTACATAAGGAATATATCTTTCATTAGTCTCAGGATCTAAATACTCCATAGATTTACCAGATACCTTTTGATGACAAGTTAGATCATAATCAGTTCTTGAAGCAATACCCCATAATTCACCCCATCCAAATGGGAATAAATACTCAATATCAGTAGTGGCATTACTATAGAAAGATAATTCTTCTTTAGAGTGGTCTCTAAGTCTTAATTTATCTTTATCAATACCTAATGACAATAAGTAGTTGTAGCAGTATTCTTTATAATACTTATGCCAATCAAGTTCAGTACCAGGTTTGCAGAAAAATTCAAGTTCCATTTGTTCAAACTCTCTTACTCTAAATATAAAGTTACCAGGAGTAATCTCATTTCTAAAAGATTTACCAACTTGTCCTATACCAAAAGGAACCTTAAGTCTCATACTTCTTTGAACATTTAAAAAGTTAACAAATATACCTTGAGCAGTCTCAGGCCTTAAGTATATTGTAGATTTAGCATCTTCAGTAACACCTTGAAATGTTTTAAACATCAAATTAAACTGTCTAATATCTGTAAAATTACTCTTACCACATTTAGGACATGGTACCTTATTTTCTTTGATATACTCCATCATTTCATCTTGAGTCATAGAGTCTCCAATTAAACTCTTAGAATAATCATTAATAAGATTATCCGCTCTATGTCTTGTTTTACATTCCCTGCAGTCTATTAATGGGTCAGAGAAGGTCTTTAAATGACCAGAAGCTTCCCAAGTTTTAGGATTCATAAGTATAGCACTATCTAGTCCAACATTATTTTCATCTTCTTGAATAAATTTCTTAATCCAAGCCTTCTTTACATTATCTTTTAAAAGTGCACCTACTGGACCAAAATCCCAAGTATTAGCAAGTCCTCCATATATTTCACTACCTTGAAATATAAATCCATATTGTTTACAAAAATTAACTAATTTATCCATAGTCATCTTTTCCATTTTATACCTTCTTTCATGTTTAATATCATACTATAATTTATCTATTTTGTAAATATTATTTAATCACTTCATATATTAATTTAATATCATTATTAATATTATTATCTATAGTAAATAATTTATCTTTATCTATACTAGGTACTTCTCTATTAGTATATAAAGTAAGTATTGTATCACCAACATTAACTTTATCATTAATATTCTTATTTATAATAATACCCGCAGAATAATCTATCTTATCTTCTTTATTCTTTCTACCAGAACCTAAACTACTAGATAGTTTAGCTATCTCTAAAGAATGAATATTAGTTAAATATCCTTCTCTATCACTCTTTACTTCATATATATAATTACTCTTAGGTAGTTCATTAATATTACCACCTTGATAACTAACAAATTCTAATAATTTATTATATGCTTTTCTTGAAGAAATGCTTTCTAATACCTTTTCTTTAGCTTCTTCATAATTAATATTAAGACCTAAACTTACCATATAACTAGCAAGTTCTATACATAGTTTATTTAAATTATTATTAGGATTATAATACAAAGTATTAATAGCCTCAAGTACTTCTAAAGAATTACCAATACTATTACCTAAAGGAATATCCATATTAGTAAGTAAGCATACTACTTTCATATCATTTTCTTTACCTATCTTAATCATAAGATTAGCAAGTCTTTTTCCAGAATCAATATCTTTAATTAAAGCACCTTCACCTATTTTAATATCAAGAACTAAATTCTTAGAACCAGAAGCTATTTTTTTACTCATAATTGAAGAAGCAATAAGTGGAATACTTTCAGTAGTTCCAGTTACATCTCTTAAAGCATATATTTTTTTATCTGCTTTAGCAACATCTTCAGTTTGACTAGTAATAGCCATACCAATATCACTTATTTCTTTAATAAAACTATCCATACTCAAGTTAACATTAAAACCTGGTATACTTTCTAATTTATCAATAGTACCTCCTGTATATCCAAGTCCCCTACCACTCATTTTAGCTACTCTACATCCAAGTGAAGCTACAATTGGCGATATAATTAAAGTAGTTTTATCACCTACACCACCAGTAGAATGTTTATCCACTACATTATTTAAATTACTTAAATCTATTCTACTACCTGACTGAATCATATATTTAGTAAGATATATAACTTCTTCATCAGTCATATCATTAATAACAATAGCCATAAGTAATGCTGACATTTGATAATCTTTGATATTACCATTATCAAAGTTTTCCACTACGTATTTAATTTCTTCTTCAGTAAGTATTTCTTTATTTTTTTTCTTAAGTATTATATCAATTATATTCATCCATCAATCACCTATCTATCATAATAAATATACCACATAAAAGAGAAAGATTCAATAAATTTTCTTTATTTATGGCTAGTTAAGCCTAAGGTCTTAACTAGTATTTTATAGCCTAAAGTCTATAAAATAGTCTATTATATATAAGAGAGAGTTCAGGATAAAAACATTATTTATTACCTAGCCTTTTTATTAACAAAAGAAGAAACTATTTTTCTTTAGTTTCTTCTTTTGTTTTTTCTTTCTTTTTATCATGATTCCATATTATATTAGTTTTTAATATTAGTAATAAAATTAATACAAATAATATAGCATATATAACCATACCATAAATATTACTACCAAGCATACTATTACCAACAGCGTATACAATAGAAGCTGAAGCAAATAGTAAATCAACTATATATATTATAATTACCGTCTTTTTTTGAGATAACTTTAATCTTAACAATTGATGATGTAAATGATTTTTATCAGGTTCTCCAAGTGGCTTATGATTAATAAGTCTTCGAAGAATCGCAAATAAAGTATCAAGTATAGGAATAGCAAGTAAAAGTATAGGTATAATAAATGAAGTCAAAGTTACATTTTTAAATCCTAACAATGCAATAACCGCAATTATATAACCTAAAAACATACTACCAGAATCACCCATAAATATTTTTGCTGGATTAAAATTATGTACTAAAAATCCTAGTGTACTGCCAAGCATTATAAAAGCAAGTATTATATCAAGACCATTAGAATTATTAAGAAGCATTGCTATTATACCAATAGTTAAGAAATATATACTAGCAATACCTGAAGATAAACCATCTAATCCATCAATTAAATTAATACAGTTTATAATAGCTACGATAAATATTATTGTTATAGGATATGCAAGTATTCCAAAATTTAAATATAACCCAAATGCTGAAATATCTTTTAATAATATACCACCATATAATGGTATTATTGAAGCTCCTACTGTTTGAGCAAGCAACTTCCATTTAGCAGGTACTGGTTTTATATCATCAAATATACCAGTAACCAATATTATAAAACTACCAATAAGTATTGCATTCATTTGTACCGAATGAATACCAAATAACATATAGCCAAGTAAAAAGCCAGCATATATGCCAAGACCACCTAATCTAGGAATAGGTACCTTATGTACTTTTCTTTCATTAGGCATATCAAGTGCTCCAATAAAATTAGCCATCTTTTTTACAACAGGAACAAATAAAGCAGTAAATAAAAATGTTGTTCCTACCATTAGTAAAACTCTTTTTATATCCATAATTATATACAACTCCTTAAATCAAATTACATCTATATTATATAATATATTTATATATTAATCAATCTAATATTATTGTTATTTTCTTTTAAAAACAACAAACTTACTCAACATATAATTAAGTATTACTACGACAAATTGTACAACTAGTTTAATAATTTTATCATTAAAGCCTATTAAAGTAGAAAATACATACATAATTAACATATCCAAAACAAGAGTACTAATTCTTGCTAGATAAAAACTCACAGCTTCTTTAAAAGATAATTTATTTTTTGATTTAAATACAAATTTTCTATTAGTAAAATAAGCAAAAGTAACGGAACATATCCAAGAAATAATATTCGCAATTTGTAATTCAATAGCATTCTTAGGATCTAATATCGTAATTACCAATAAATAGTATGTACCTAAACTAACTAATGTTGTAAGTCCACCAATCAATAAATATAAAATAATTTCCTCATATTTTTTTAATAACTTTTTTAATTTTTTCATTTTCTACTCACGTTACTTTCTTTTATTATATATACAGGTCTATTTTTAACTTCTAAATGTACTTTAGCCAAATACTCACCAACTATTCCAAGGCATATTAACTGAATACCACTTAAAGTACAAAGAATACAAGATAAACTTAATAAATTACTCGGAGTACTTGTTATCATTTTTATTATTATCAATATAAGTAAAATAAAAGCAATAACGCAAAGGAAAAAGCCAATAAAGATTGAAAAAGTAAGTGGAACAGTAGAAAAACTAACTATTCCTTCAATAGCATATGAAAATAATTTCCAAAAACTCCATTTAGTAGTACCTGAAGCTCTTTCTTGTATTTCAAATTCTATCCATTTAGTTTTAAAGCCAACAAAACTAAATATTCCTTTAGAATATCGATTATACTCTTTCATTTCCAATATAGCATCAACCACTTGTCTAGTCATTAACCTATAATCATTTGCTCCCAATACCATTTCAGTATGTGAAAGCTTTGCAATTATTTTATAAAAAGCCAAAGTAAAAGTTTTTCTAAAAAAAGAATAACCTTTCTTATCACTATTTTTTGTAGCTACGCAATCATATCCATCATCTATTATTAACTTGTACATTACTGGTAATAAACTTGGAGGTTCTTGTAAATCAGCATCAATTATAGTAACATAATCACCTGTTGATGCCTTAAGACCAGCCATAATTGCAGCCTCTTTACCAAAGTTTCTAGAAAAAGAAATATATTTCACATCTTTATCATCAGTAATTTTTTTTATTATAGATAAAGTATCATCTTTGCTACCATCATCTACAAAAATCAATTCTAATTTAACATTCATATCATTTATAACATTTTTTATTTCATCATAAAATAATTTTATATTTCCTTCTTCATTATAACAAGGTACAATAATACTTATTTTTTTCACACAAATCACATCCATTCAACTTAACATCAAACATATTATGTATATTATCTTTTCATCTCTATTTTTTTATTTTGAGGTATATTATAATAAAGTTTAAAAGTTCTAGCTAAATAGCCATCAGGATCCCAAGGATTAGGATTCCATAAAAATCTTTCTGATAGTACATTAATTTCAATAATGTCATTACCAGCGGCCAACTGAGAGTTAATGTAGTCTTCTCTTTTTATGTTTTCAATATAAACTTTTCTATAACCAGCAAATAAAAATATAATCATAATAGCAAGAACAAACGAACTAGAAAACAAAATAACCTTATTATCATTTTTAATAAATTTCATATTATTAACAATTCCAACCATAGCCAAGCTCAAACAAATTGCAGTTAAATAAGCAGTTCTACCTCCCCAAACAGGTACAATCATCATTACACCATTACTTATAAGTCCCATAATTATTAATAATAATGAAAGATAATTTTTTGTTTTTATAATATATTTAAGAATAATATAGAAAGATAGTAACATGTAAATTACCCAAAAAATCATAATATATATATTATTACCATTTAAAAAGATCTCTAAACATTTAATCGAAATACCAAAAGTTTTAAGGTAATTATAAATCAATGTAATACATGGAACAATAGTAATATATAAATATGTCAAATATCTAAATATCTTATTTTTTAACATACTTTTACTAACAAATAAAACACCGATTGTAATTAATAACACTAAAAAACTGTTTCTAATAAAAGTAAAACTAATAAAATTAGGAATATTATAAATAAGCTTTTGTAGTATATTTAAAGAATCAAATTCAGGATAAGTACTTAATCTATTTGCATTACCAGGACTCAATACCATTATCAAAGTGCCAATTATTGAAAATACACAAGACACAACTAATAATTTATTAATTTTCTTGTATTTAATACGATAAAATATAATATAAAAAAAGTAACATACCACAATCACAACAGAAACATTTTCTACAAACATTGAAGAAATAAAAGAAAGTATTGGCAATATAATTTTTTGATTTCTAGTTGGCACATAATCAAAATTTCTATTCAAATATAATAAATAGAAAATCATAATCATAGGCATCAAATAGGTAATATTTCCTGCTAGCCAAACATATACTTGTCTAAAACCTTCAACATCCACAAATAGAAATGCCAAAAAAATTAATGTTGGGGTTATATACTTATCTTTTCTAGGAATTATTTTTAAACTCAAAAAATATATTAAAGAAATAATAATAGGATTTATAATAGTCCATAAAAATTTATTATAAGTAAGTATATTAATCAAAATACGGCTCACTATTCTTCCTTCATATGACATATAGCTACTAAAAGCATATCCAATAGAAGATAACAGTCCACCCGAACCATTTATAAAATTGCCCCAATCATCCCCCATCAAGGGTGAACATAGACAAATAATCAAAAATGTAAAAAACATAACTATAGCATAATATCTGTTTATTTTTTCTTTCATTTTTAATCACAAAACCTTTCTTTTCAATAATAAATATATAGTTAAGTAAATCTTCTATAATAAAATAATTTTATTTACTCAATATTAAAACTATATGCCTTCTTTTACTACAACTAAATTATAGCAAAAATAAATAGATATTACAAGAAAAAAGATAACAATCATTTGTTACCTTTAACATAATTATATGAATCTTTTACCATATCTTCGATATTATAAGTGCAAGACCAATCTAGTACATCTTTAGCCTTACTAGCATCAGCATAACAAGATGCTATATCCCCATCTCTTCTACCTACTATTTTATATGGAACATCAATATTATTAAATTTCTTAAAAGCTTCAACAAGTTCTAATACACTATAACCATTACCAGTACCCAAATTAAATGCATCGATACCATTATTATTAAGTACCCAATTAAGTGCCTTAATATGACCTTTAGCCAAATCAACAACATGAATATAATCTCTAACACCAGTACCATCTATAGTATCATAATCGTTACCAAATACAGATAATTCTTTTAATTCTTTATTAGCTACTTTAACTATATAAGGCATCAAATTATTAGGAATATCATTAGGATTTTCACCTATTAAACCACTCTTATGTGCTCCAATTGGATTAAAATATCTAAGTAAAGCAATATTCCAAGTATTATCAGAAACATATAAGTCATTTAATATTCTTTCAATCATAATTTTAGTTTCACCATAAGGATTAGTAGCATGAGTAACATCAAAGTTTTCTTTAATAGGTAAACTCTTCGGAGTACCATATACTGTAGCACTTGAAGAAAATACTATATTTTTAACATTATGTTCATTCATTACTTCACATAAAGTAAGTGTACTATCAATATTATTTCTATAATACATAAGAGGTTTCTTTACCGATTCACCTACAGCCTTATATCCAGCAAAATGAATTACAGCATCAATCTTATTATCATTAAATATCTCTTCTAATGGTTTTTTATCACATACATCACCCTCATAAAAAATAACATCTTTTCCTGTAATTTTTTTAATTTTATCTACTACTTCTCTTTTAGAATTAGATAGATTATCAATAATAACAACTTCATAATCATTATTAAGAAGTTCAACAGCAGTATGACTGCCAATATAACCAGTACCACCAGTAACTAATATTTTCATAAATTCCTCACTTTCAATTTTTATCTATATAATCACTAATTATCTTTATCATATGTTCAGTATTACTCTTAAACTTTTTAGGAGTAAAATTTTTTACCTTCTTTAAAACTTCACCCAAATCATCGCATTCATATAAAGGTAAAATATATCCCGCTTTAGAAAAATTATCGGTAATTTGAATTTGATGGTCATTCATATGTTCATCATATTTAGCAAGCCTTGGGGCTACAATTACCTTCTTATTGTTTTGTAAACCAGTAATAATCGAACCGACACCACCATGAGTAATAAGAATATCACACTTAGAAATCAATTCAGAAAACTTTTCTCTATCAATCAAATCAAATATTTCCATATCTTTACTATTGTATTTAGTATGTCCTGCTTGTACAATAACTTTATCATTAATATTACCTTTATCTATCTCTTTTTGTACCATATCAAGTAATCTTGTAAATTGTTTATCTTGAGTACCAAGCGTTATCAATATCATTTTCTCACCTCATCTAACATATCTAAAATTTTAGCATCAACATTTATATCAAATTTACGAGCAAAAAAGTTACCACTACTAATTATTTTATCATAATCTTTAACTCTTAAAATATTTGGATTACCATTATTCTTACCTGCTATATGATCACTCCAATCAATATATCTATATGCTCTATTCACAATTTTGTCCTTAAATTTAGAATTACATAATATACTTTGGAAAATAACTTCATCCATACATAATGTGCTCTTAATTTTATTATACAATTTTAAATCATCGTAAGTTTTAATTATATACTTTATAGCAGCATCAGTTAAAGTCCACCATAAAGCACCACCATAAGGTATCCAATCATTAATAAAGCTACGTTTATTGTATATATGTCTAGAAATTTTATCAAAAAAGTCATTGTTATAAAAATGATAATATGTATATCTATTACTTACATTCCATTCATTTTCACCATTACCTATTTTTTTAAATTCTATAAATTCTTTTCCTTTATTATCTTTCAAAAACTTTACTATCTCATTCATTGATACAACTGGATAATCTTGACCACTTAAAAGAATATAATAATCATATACTTTATTTTTTCTTATCTCTTTAAGTGAAGATACTATTGAATTAATTATACTAGGATCGCCCCATTTTATAGCGTATCTATTTTTTATTAATATGCCAGCTTTAAACTTATCAACAGAAAAATTTTTATCAGCATGAACATAAATATCAACATTTTCATTTTTTAAAGCGTTAATTAATCTTTGCACCTGTTCTTTGTTTTTATGAGCATATATTAAAACAGCTATCATTAAAATATCCAACCTCCATACACAGCATTAGGATACAGTTCAAGCATTTCTTTCCACTGCACTATAAATAAATCTGCAAATTTATAAACTATTCTTCCTGTTTTAGTCCTTGTCTTTGAATTAGCAAATGTTTCAATAAATATTATTTTACTTCCAAATATTTTTCCTATTAAACACATAGGTCCAGCAGTATGTGCACCAGTTGAAACTATAAATTTAGGTCTAACTTTAATATATATATATAACGATATAAAACAATTTGCAATTAGTTTAAATGGATAAGTTATCTTCTTTAAAAAAGTAGTATAAGTTCCATATATTAAGAAAGATACTCTCTTAGGATATTTTTTTAACAAACTCATATTTGACTTTGTTTTTTCAGTAACCAAATAGTAATCATATCTATCAAACATACTTTTTAACTGTGTTAATTCTTCTAAATGACCACCCGTAGAAGAAATAAATAACACTTTCTTTTTATTCATATTATCTCCTTTCATTACAATCATATTTATTTAAACGATCAATGTCATCAAATAATTTTATCCAATCATCAACAATGTTTTCAATTTGAAACTTTTTAGAAAATTCTTTACAATTTTTAGATAAACTTATTAAACTATCATTGTTTTCCATAAGTTCTTTCAATCTTTTTATATAATCTTCTCTATCAAGAGCTATAATACCAGTTTTATTATTAATTATTTCCTCATCAACCGACTCACCAAAGTTAAATGTTACCGTAGGTACACCACATTCATTAGCCTCTAATATTGTAAGTGAAAAGCCTTCATATCTTGACGTATTTAAATTAATAGAGGCTTTTAATAGTTCTTTCTTCGAATCGGTTGTTAATCCCATTAATCTTATTTGCTTAGTATTATTTATCTTATTAAGTAAAGAATCATATTCTTCTCCATCACCATATATTTCCAAATTCCAATCAGAGAATTTATTATCACTAAATATTTCTTCTGCAATATCAATCATTTTATCTATACATTTTTCTTCAGATAGTCTAGAAATAGCAATTAGTTTTTTATTTTTAACAACAGCAGCAGCTTTTTCTGATTTAAATCTAACTGCATTATATATATAATAATTATTTTTTAATCCATATTTAATAGCGTTTTTCATTGTAGAATTAGTTAACCATAAATATTTCACTTTATCATTATACTTATATAGCATATTTCTTGTAGCTTTATGATTTATTGCATCTAAGAATGAAGAATGTTGTTCATGAATAGTTCGTGATAAATATTCTTTAGGTATCATATCTAATAATTGATAATGAGAAGTAACAATATAATCAGGGGTTTCTGAAACAATATAATTCTGTAATTTTTTTACATCTTTTTTAAATATCTTATTATACTTTAATCTTGATATTAACATATTAAATGTTTCAATTATTTTACCTCTTTTCAAAGTGTCAATTACATCTTGTAAATGATAAGTTCCCCATATATCAACTTCATTCATAGTCATAACATTCAATCTTTTATCATATTTTAAATCCAAATCATTTTGATCATTTCTAAAAGATACTATGGAAACATCATAGCCTTTTTTTAAAAGTGCTTCTCCAACAAGCTTATTTACCTGCCATACACCACCATAATTTTTTCCTTTAATTTGTAAAAACATAACCTTCTTCATAATATCACCCATTGTTATTTTATTTATTTGCTTTTTCTTGCAAATATCATTTTAAATCTTTTAACAAATTCCACTTCTTTAAATAAATAAAATATACCAAATATAATTGTTGCATTTATAATTGTAAATATTACAAATACTAAAAACCAAACAATAATATTATTTATAGTAAATAAATTAATTATATAATAACTTCCAATTAAATCTATTATGTATAATATAAAAAACTTAATATTTTTAATGAAGTATTTCGAAGCCGAAACTTCAAATATATTCTTATGTACCACAATTGTTTTTAAAATATATTCAGCAATAAAAACTGATATAGCAGTAGCTATAAGTACACCAGCAATACCCAAAAAATTCACCAAAACTAAAGATAAAATCAAATTGACAATAGTATCAGTAAGTGCACAAAGTTTAGTTTCTTTATATAGTCCACCTGCAGACACAAATAAAGTTGTGTCCATTTTAACAATAAAAGTAAACAATATAGACGAAAATGATAGTGCTAATAAAAAACTAGTGGCAATTTTCCCTTCATACCAAATATCAATAAAATCATTTATTGCAAGAGTTAAGGGAACACATACTATTATAGCTATAAAGAAAAGCATCGAATCAAATTCATCATATAATTCATATAATTTCTTTTTAGCGGTAGCTAAAGAATTACCAACAATTGCTGTCATAGAGGATTCTATTTTTCCTAAAATATTTTTCAACATATTAACAATATAATTATATGTGGAATATATTGCTACTGCTTTCAATCCCATAAATGAAGAAATAATTAAAGTATCTATATTTGAGCCAACTAATCCATTAATCTTATGAAATATTAAAGAATTTATATGTTTTTTAAAACTAAAATCCTTTTGTTCTTGTCTTAATTTAATATCTGGAAATTTCTTCTTACATATGTACATTTCAACTAAGTAAGAAAGCAATTTTACCACACTATGCATAAGTAGTATAAATTCAAACTTAACACCACATAATAACATTATTATTTCACAAGTAGATAATACAATTTGCCCAATTTGACTAGTTAAATTATATATATATTTTTTTTCTTTGACTTCAAGTAAACAATTATAAGGAACAAAGAAATAACCAATAACACTACTTAAAGCAAACAACAAGAATGTCAATATAATATACCAATAATTAAAAGAACAATCCTTAATCAAAAATGGAACAAAGAAAGAAGCAAGCAAAGCAATACCAAAGATTGCAATTCCTATTAATGAAAAACATTTCAACGAACCTGCTAAAAGTGCATTAAACTTCTTTTTATCACCTTCAGCATTAGGTTTATATAAAGAGAATAAAACAGCATTTGATAGTCCACCATCAACAAGTGCAACATAAACTATTACTTGTGAAAACAACTGATATAATCCAAGTGTTTCATCGCCAAGTACGTTAATAAATAATTTCATTTTATATATTCCGAGTATAGAAATTATTATCAAAGGTACCACATCAGTTATAAAGTTTAATAGTGTCTTCTTTGTTTTCATATAATCTACCTCTTTTCTAAATCGTCATAACTTTTATTAAAACTCAAAATTATATTACCATGGCCTATTCTTTCATTTTCTGGTGGTAGTTTCATATAATCACCATATAATTTTTCCAATATTTTTTTACTTTCGTAAGGTGCTCTATATTTTCTATCCTCAAAAGCAATCATATTTGATTTCTTAAACCATTCAGTTTTTAATGGTTTGTCATTAATTTCCATTTTATACTCAAGATAATTTCCATTATAATTGAGTAAACTATTCATTATTCTAATAGCAATTTTATTAGTTACTTTTCTAGGAATCAATCTTAAAATCGCAAATATAACTTTATTTTTAATATTATTAGTTTTAATATTTTTACATACAAGTAATGATGCAAATTTAAATTTAAAAATAAACCATTTATTATTATTAACAGGATAAGGAATTAAAGGAAATATATCAATATTAATTCCTTTATGTATTTTCATGTAAGTATTCTCAGTTTCTACCATACAAGTATTGTTTTCTCTAATCTTAGCAAATAATGTATGAAAATACTTATCAGTTTCAATAGTTTGAAGAAAATATTTATTATCATTTTTAAATATTTTTATAAATTTTTGATAATCAGCTGGGGGCATACATACATCAATATCATCATCCCATGGAATAAATCCCTTATGCCTTACTGCACCAAGTAAAGTACCATACATAATGTAATAATTTAAATTATTTTTTTCACAAAATCCAGCAAAATAATCCAATATTTTTAATTCTTCATCTTTTAACTTCTTTAAATTATCATTACTCATTTTAATTACTTTCTTTTTTTTGACTTATAATACATTTTAGCTACGTTTTTATTAAATAGAATAAGATATATTCCTTTTAAACTACTATAAAAATATTTATTTCTACGATAGTTAGGAAAATTTCTTTTAACATTTTCAATAGCGGTATTAACAGCTTCCATATAATCATTATAATCATATCTGCTAGCTTGTTTAACAAAAGTAGCATAAATATATCTAACATATGAATATTCTAATTCATTTTTATATTCTTTATATAAATTATTTTTTTTATAATAATCTATTATACCATTCCAATTATCAATATAATGATATATCTTTTTATTTATAGTATTAGTTATAGAACCTTCTCTTTGAACATATTGATTAAAATGTTCATGAATAGTTCCTATACTTTTTACACTAGGTAATAATCTATATATAAATTCAACATCTTCAAACCATACACCTTTTTTAAATTCAATACCATTATCAAATAACTTTCTTTTAAAAATCTTGTTCCATGCAGCTGGATATATATTTAACATACATTTTTTAATATCCGTAGTATCATTAGAAACATTAGAATAGGCAGGTATAATCTTATCAGGATATACATAATTCAAATCACACACAACCATATCAAAATTACCACTTTTAGCCTTTTCATACATTTTTTTATACATATCTTCAGTAACATAATCATCACTATCTAAAAATGCTATATATTCACCATTTGCTTTTTTTATGCCATAATTTCTAGCATCAGATAATCCACCATTTTCTTTAATATAACATTTCATATTAGAATATTTCTTCGTATATTTATCAATAATCTTTTGACTATTATCTGGTGAACCATCATTTACAATTATAATTTCAATATCCTTTAATGTCTGCTTAGTCAACGTAGTTAAACATTTATCTAAATATTTCTCAACATTATATACTGGTACTATTACACTAACTTTTATCATACTTATCTCCTCACTATTCTAATAATATCATTTATTAGTTATTTTTTTAATTATTTTTAATAATAATATGTTTCTATTATAAGTCAATATACAAATTGTTCTTAATTTGAAACTAGATTTTTTATAATATTCATTATTTTTCCACTTAGGAAAATATTCTTTCATAATATTATGTATTTTATATACATATTCTTTTCCATTATCATAATCTAAAAATCTTAATGATGCAGTTCTAAGTAAATGAGTTATATACATATATTCTATTTCTTGAGGAAATTCATTTTCTAATAAATCTTTATTAGATTTTAAAACATCAAATATATTCAATAACTTATCATTAAATACTTTTTGTTTCATTATAGAACCATCTCTTTGTACATAATAATACAAGCCATCAGAAACAAAACCTATCTTTTTTGTTAAATTTATCACTTTTGGAGTCATTTCCAAATCCTCATAATATATGTTCTTTTTAAACTCTATTTTATCAAAAATACTCTTTTTAAATAATCTAGTACAAGCCATCGGTGGTGAAATAATATAATTTTTCACATCATCATCTGAATAATTATTATTTGACTTTATAAGTATTTCTGTGCCATCACTATATACATTTATACTGTCACAGACAACAACATCAAAATTTTTCTGAATAGCATAATTATACATTTTTTCAAGCATATCTTTTCTTATATAATCATCACTATCAACAAAAGAAATATATTTACCAGTCGCCTTTTTTATACCATAATTTCTAGCATCAGACAATCCACCATTTTTTTTTACATAAGATTTAATATTTTTATATTTTTTAGTATACTCATCAATAATTTTTTGACTATTATCTGGCGAGCCATCATTAACAACTACTATTTCCACTTCATCTAAAGTTTGATTAACCAATGAATTCAAACATTTTTTTATATATTTTTCAACATTATATACCGGTACTATTACACTAACTTTCATATTTTTTATTTCCTTCCTTTTCAACACATAAAGTCAAAGACAATATAATCATCGGACTAGTCCAACCAAATAAATGACCTGAAAAATAACATAATATTAAACCAAAAAATGAAGATATCAAACATAAACAATATTCATATCTAAAATTATATTTATTAAACACATTAACAAAATTATATATAAATAATGTAATATATGGTCCTATAAGAAGCAAAAATCCAACAATTCCAAACAAATAATACTGATAAACATAATCTCTCTCTATATCCATAAAATCAATAGTGTAACCAAGTCCCAAAATAGAATCAAGCTTATTATTATTTTTTTCCTCTATTCTATCAATAATATCTGCCTTTAATATTCTATAATCATTATTTAGTTTTTTATCTCTCTTAGCCATATTAAGCCAAAATTCACGATCACTCTTAATTGGATATAATTCATAAAATACTGAAGCAATTTTAAATGTTCCATTATTATCATTAAGTAATTGCTCAAACTCATCATCAGATAAATTATCATCTAATTTTTTATAAATTAACAACTCATCATCAGCTTGTTCTTCACCTTGATTACTCTGTCCAGAACTAAAGGAAACATCACTAGATAACATGTGTCTAAATGGTGATATATAAAACATACTTACTGAAAAAGTCACGATAAGAAGATACATTATCAAATACTTTTTATTTAACTTTTCTTTAAAGAAAAGTACAAAAAGCAAGTACAATATCAAAGTTCCAAATACAATAAGAATTGAACCAATTGAAGCTACCTTAGTGCCAACAATTATCATTGATGATACTTGTAATACAACTAATAATAAATCTCTAACTTTCTTACTAGCATATAAATTATAAATATTTATAGGAAGTAACATTACAAGTATAATTGAAATTTGATTAGCAGATGGAAACAATCCCATTGTAAATAAATGTCTAAAATTATCATTATATGTAAATACATCAAAAAAGTTTGTATTATTAACAAAGTAATCAGCCACGCCTTCAGGATAAGAACTATATGAAAATCTAAATATATTTAAAACAACTATAAGTCCAGAAATAAAACAAACTAAATATTTTACTATTCCTAAATAATATTGTTTATTAAATATATCTTTATTCTTCCATAAAGTAATAATCAACATAAGTGGAAGAATATAAACTCTAAATATATAATATAACTCTACAAAAAAGTTAGGATTAGCCTTTTCATAAATACTAGTATTAAAATGATAAATATGTAAACAATGTAATACTAAATATATACCAAGCAATGCTACATAAACAATAACATGCTTTTTAAATTTAAATTTATTTTTAATAACCGTAGTAATAAAACCAATTGAAATCAAAAATATATTTACAAATTCAATCAAAGAAAGATTAAATATTTCAATATCTTTTAAATCAGTAACTCTAATTATATCAATTAAAGGTAACAAAATAAATACTAAACTTATAGAATATTTAATAATTCTATCTTTTATTTTCATCTTTATCATCTCCAAAACTCAAGTAAACCTTACCATGACCAATTCTTTCTTCTTCTGGAGGAAGTTTCATATAATCACCATATAATTCGATTAAATTTGTATGATAATCACTTGGAACATTAAAATTAGTATCCTCAAATTTAACTGTTTTTATATTTTCAAAAGGCTTTTTCAAAAATTTAATTTTAAGTCCCTCGTCTAAAGAATAATAATATTTAGAGTTGGATTTATATAAGCAAAGATATTTTATATTTTTTATTACAATTTTATTTCTAATTACTTGTGGTAAAATCTTAATAAACTTTGATAGAATTTTTCCAATAAATCCATAATTATTATATCTGCTTTTATTATTATTAATATTAGCTTCTACCAATAAACGAATAAATTTGTATTTTCTAATAAATTTCTTTTCTTCTTTTTCGGTGTCTGGATATTCAAGTAATGGAAATATATCAATAAAAATACCATTGTTAATATCATTATTTTCCCATCCTTCTTCAACAAAAATGGTATCATTTAATCTAACTTTATCCCAAAGTAGATAATAATTATTTTCGGTCTGTAATGTTTGATAAAAATACTTATTGTTATGAACTTTTTTATTAAACACTTCCTTTAATTTTAGAAAGTCTTCTCCACTTACAAAGACATCTACATCATCATCCCAAGGAATAAAGCCATGATGTCTTACAGCTCCAATTAAAGTTCCATAAGCCAAATAGTATTTAATATTATTTTCTTCACAGAAATTATTAAAATATTTCATTATTTCTAATTCTTTTTTCTGTAATTTTTTTATATTTTTATTTTTATCTACCAGTTTCAACACGTCACCTCCAGTACATAATATTATCCTATATATCTAATAAAATCATTCATTGTTGTATAAGTTACAACTACAAATCTTGGTAATTTAAACCTATTACTTCCAACCTTAGTCAAGTTATTACTATTACTACTTTCACCTGCAAAAGCCATTGTAAATCCTGCCTCTTTAGCAATTTCTATTGAATAATTATTATATTCATAAAATGGATAACACAAAACAGTTGAACCATTTAACTTTTCTCTACTAGTTTTCAAATCATTTAATATTTCATCTCTAGGTAAGCATTTAATTCCTCCGCCTTGACCACCAGGACATTTACCACCAACATGTAATTTATCAGTATGGGAATGCAATTCAACATATTCACTTTCATAATCTTTAGGATAATAATCACCCGTAATCAAAAAAAGTGTACCATTCAATTTATACTCATTTAATATTTCTATTCCAAGTTTTGATCTCCATCCATCATCAATTGTAATAACCACACTTCTAGGAAGTTGAATTTTACCATCAATATATAATTCTAATTCTTTCATCTTTAAAGTAAAAATATTATTATCACGAATATAATCCAATTGTTTTTTAAATTGACTTTTAGAATGACAAATTATTTGACTACAATCAGATTGTTTTTCTGTATCATCGTCCCAAAAGAAATGATAATTCAATGTACCTATTCCCTTTGTATTTGTTTCATCTGTATTATGATTTTCTACAACTTCTACCTCATCTTTTTTTACTTCATATAATTCATCATTATATTCTACATAATATACATCATCTTCTTTTATATAAATAGGTAAAGACATTTCTTTCTCAAAAGAGTAAACCAGCTTACCATTTTTATACAAATTAACAAGATCACTTTTAATATTCAAATTAAAAGGAATATATCTTTTATATCTTTCATCCTTTTCTTTAAATACTTCGTTGCTTTTTTCAACATCATTATAATTGATATAATAATCTTCATCCAAATTATCAATAGTAAAATATTTAGTATTTTCGTCAATTTTTTGCTCTTTTAATGATAATAACACACCATTTTCAATACTACCAACAGTAGTATACTTATCATCAATATATTTATATATAGCACTCCTTTTACTAGTAATTACCATTTGATTATAATGAGAATTTATTTCATTAATTTTGTCTTTTACTTTTTTTTCTTCACTTTTATTATTATAATATATATACCCAAAAATACCCAATATAGAAATTACAATTATTAATATAACCAAAATTAATATTACTTTACTCTTTTTATGATAATTTCTCATATAAGCATCTCCAATTCACTATAACAAAATTATACTATATATTTCCATTATTATCAAGATAATCAAAAAAGAATATTATATTTTACAAATAATATCCTTTAATAATTTCTAATAAACAATAAACTTGCTACATTAAAATCTATAGCTATTTTTATTATATAAGTACTACTATGTTTTACAAAAACATTTAATTACTTTTTGAATAAAATATTTATCAATGATTTTATATAAAACATTAATTATCATTGATAATCCAGTCGACAATAAAAATACAAAAGGCACAATTTTAAAATAATCAATAACTGATAAAAAGTTTATATTATCAAAGTAATGATTGTATAAGAAGTCATCAACAATTGCAGATGTTAAGTATATACCCAAAGATAATTCTGATATTTTTGATATTATTTTATTTAATCTAATTGGTATCTTACTTAAATCTAAGTTAATTATAAAAATAAATATTAATGTTGAAGATAAAACATTAAAAATACTTCCCCATGAATTATGAACTCCCCAAACAAAGTCATTTTCAAACGATAAATAAATATTTATCAAACTTGATACCAATACTGCTATAAAGAAAAGAAAAACATTAACCACTTTTTTTAAGTTGATTTTATATTCTCTTAAATAGCAACCTATAAAGTAATAAGTTAAAGGATATATTAAACTCCACCAAGATGGAAATATAATATACTTAGCATTAAGTATTCCCTGAAATGAAGTCAAAATTAGCAGAGTTAATATTAATATTTTCTTTTGTTTCTTATTTTTCAGATTATTATACAAAACATTTAAAAACGGTATCAAAATAAATAAGCCCACATACATTTCAATATACCAATTATATCCAAAATCAATAGATAATATGCACCTAATAATATGTTTAATATTTAATGAATCACCATTATATAAGATATTGTATCCAAAATACAATAAACCACTTAACAAATAGATTATAATAACTCTAAATATTTTTACATAATATTTTTTATTTAGTTCTTTATTTTTCATCAAATAGCCAGTTGTAATAATAAATAGTGGCACACAAATCATAAATAACGTACGAAAAAACACTGCTATATACATCTTATTTCCAACAACAGGAGTATTATAAAAATTTGTATTTAAGAAAAAATGTACAGATATAACAGAAAAAACAGCTATACATTTAATTAAATCTATATTAATATTTCTTTTTTTCATATAAAACACCTACTTCCCACTAAATTGTATCATAAAAAAGTTATTATTATCAAGGTAATTGAAAAAAAATATTACTTTTTAGCGTAATATTCTTTAATACTTTCTAATAAATAATCATTTTCTTCTTTAGATTTAATAGCTATTCTAATATATTCATTATCATCAAAGCCATTTTTACCATTAAGTACTTTAATTAATATCTTTTTACTATCTAAAAGATATTCTGCTATTTCTTCTGCTTTACCTTTATTTAATTTAATCATAAAATAGTTAGCATCAGATTTATAAACATTTAATTCTTTTATTTCTGATAATTTATTATAGAATCTATTTCTTTCTTCTTTTATCTTGTTACATCCAATAACATAATCTTTCTTATAAATAGAAATAATTTGTAAAAAGTATTCTGCAAATGAATTAATATTCCATACAGGTAAATTCTTATTAATAATATCCAAATATTCTTTATTACCACTTGCAAGTACTCCAAGTCTAAGGCCAGGCACGCCATAAGATTTACTAATACTCTTAATAACAATCAAATTAGAATATTTATTTAATATATCATCATTGATTAAAGTATAATTATCATCAGCAAAGTCAATAAAAGATTCATCAAATATAACTTGTTTATTCTTTTCACTAGCAGTATCTAACAACTTAATAGTTTCATCATAAGTCAAATGAGAACCACTAGGATTATCTGGAGATATAACTATCAAAGTATCAACTTTATCTAACACTTTAATTAATTTATCCAAAGATAATCTATAGTCATTATCTTTACTATTTATATATAAAATATCATTATCCGGAAAACATCTTACATACTCGTTAAATGATGGAATAGTAAGAGCAATTTTCTTATTAGTAACATATCTTAGATTATTAATAAGTTCTGCTGCCCCATTGCCAATTAAAATGTTTTCTTCACTAATATTATCAAACATTCTAGAAGCACATATTCTTTCTATTTTTTGACCAGAAGGATAATTAAATAAAAGTTCATTATAAAAATACTTCATTTTATCTATCATTTTATCAGTAGGAAAATAAGGATTAACTAAATAACAATAATCTTTAATACCATTAAATCTCCAATATCCACCAAATCTCCTATGAAATAATTCTAATTTTTCTCTAGTACTTGGAGCAAATATAGCTTTAGCTATATCATAATCTTGACAATCATCTATTTCATACCAATCCTCACCATTTAATTGTAAACCATGTAACTTAGCCTCTTTAAGTCCACTAATAACCTTTAAAACAAGTTCATAATAATCATTATTACCATAAGCTTTAATATAAGATTCTAAAAATGGTAAATAAAATCTTTCACTAAACTCCTTACTAAATTTATAAATATTAACTGTTTTATAGTACTTATTTACATCACTATAATCAAAATCTTTCTTTTCTACAAATGAACTAATAGTATCGTCATCATTTAAAGTTACAACAGTACCATCCATCCATTCCTCATATTTAGCTACAACTGCCGCATTCTCATACTTAGAATTAACTAATTTTTTTACTATAGAAGTATCATATATCAAATCAGATTCCAAGAGTATAGTATCATCTTTAACCAAATAATCTTTTGCCAAATATAAAGAATATATATTATTAGTAGTATCATATATATCATTATTTATATAAGTAATATTAATTTTCTTATCAAGTTCTTTTTCTTCAATATATTCTTTTACATTTTCACCTTTATAACCAAGTACAATAATAAAATCTTTAATATCAACTTCAATTAAAGCATCTATTGCTCTTTCTAATAACGTTTTACCATGTACATTAAGCATACATTTAGTATTATTTTTGGTATATTTACCAAGTCTAGAGCCTTTACCAGCCGCTAACATAATTGCTTGCATTTACTTCACATCCTTACATAATCTAAGTTTATCATTATTTTAAATCATAGTCAATTAAATTAAACAGAAAAAAGTGAAGTAACTTACCTCACTTTACATTTTATTTTAGAACAATTATCAATTGTTTTTCTTCCAACAGAATCATAATATACATTATATTTTTCTACATCGGATAATTTATAACAATTTCTACCATCATAAATTCTAGGACTTGCCATTAACTCTTCATATCTGGATATATCATATTCTTTAATCATAGGCCATTCAGTCATAATAAGAACAGCATCAGTATTCATAATAGTGCTATCAATATCAGTAAAATAACTAATACTTCCTACTACACCATCATCTTCTAATTTATATGAAATTCTCTTTTTAAAACTTTCTATTGATATTGGATCATAAGCTTTAATTACTGCACCAGCATCCAATAATAATTCTATATTATATATAGAAGGAGCCTCCCTTAAATCATCAGTACCAGGTTTAAAAGTTAAACCAAGTACAGCTATATTTTTACCTTTTAGATTACCAAAATCACCTAATAACTTTTCATATAATTTTATTTTTTGACTTTCATTAACATCAATACAAGCCTTAACAGTTTTAAGTTCTGCACCAATTTGTGAACTCAAATAATGAAGAGCTTTAGTATCTTTAGGAAAACAGCTTCCGCCATAGCCTATTCCAGCATTTAAAAATTTATTGCCTATTCTAGAATCAAATCCCATTCCCTTTGATACATCTTCAATATTTGCTCCAAGCTTCTCACATAAGTTTGCAATTTCATTAATATAAGAAATTTTTAATGCCAAGAAATCATTAGAAGCATACTTAATCATTTCTGCACTTCTTCTATTCGTAGATAATAAAGGCACATTATATGGTTCTTTAGTTAATGGTTCATACATTCTTAGTAATACCTCTTCTGCTTCCTTACATTCAGTACCAATTACAATTCTTGAAGCATAAAGAGTATCCCTCACTGCAGTACCCTGAGCTAAAAATTCTGGATTACTAGCAACATTAATATTAATTCCATCTCTAACATTATTTTTTAAGTATCTTTCAACTTCATCATTAGTACCAATAGGTACAGTAGATTTAACAACCACTACTACATCTTTTTCTACTGATTTAGCAATTTGTTCACACACACCATAAACATAATCTAAATTAGCAGATCCGTCTCTTCTTTCAGGAGTACCAACGCCTATTATAATAACATCTGCATCTTTATATGCCTTCTTATAATCGGTAGTATAACTAAGCCTATTACTATTTTTTTGCATAAGTTCTTCTAAACCTTGCTCATAAATAGGACTTATACCACTTCTCATCTTTTCTATTTTCTTTTCATCAATATCAACACAAGTAACATTATGTCCAATATTAGCTAATGCCACTCCTGTTACCAACCCTACATATCCTGTTCCAGCTACTGCTATTTTCACTTCTATTACCTCCATCATGTATATACATCATAACATTATTTAGCCTTGAAATCAACCCTAATTAATACTTAAATTACCACTAGTAGGATAAATTTGAATATAAGTATTACCATCATTAACAACTAATTCTTCACCACTAGATTTTATTTTATATATAGTTTTATCATTTTTACCACTCTTATTCCAAGTAATAGGTATACTATAACCATTAGATACATAATATCCATCTCCACTACCAACATTATCTATTTTTTGATATGCACAGTATCCATGATCACAATAATTAGAATAATTAACACCATATATAATAATATTCTTAACCTTATATTGTTCTCCCGTTACTAAGTCAACATTCTTAGTACCATTCATACTTCTTAAATATACTTTATTATCACTATCATAAGTATAATTAGAAGTTCTATAATCAGAATATTTAATACTAACATTATTAGCTATACTACTACCATCTAATTTAGATAAATCTATTCCTTCAGCACTATATTTAAGTAAACTCTTAGTTTCGGTAGTAGTTCTATACTTTCTATTATTTGTTCCTTCACCTAATAATTTAGTAGAAGTAAATAATTTATGCTCCCAAGTTCTGTTTAAAGAAGTATCTCTAAACCCATATTGACCATCTACATCAACATCATTAATACCCTCACTAACTATTCTTTTTAAAGCATCTTCTGCTCCTCCAGCATGACCATATATAGCATCATTTTCATATACATAATCTAAATATTGTGTTCTAGCGCTTCTAACAGAACCAATTTTATCTACATCTGTATCTTTAAATAAAGCCATCATCCTAGTAATACCACCTTCAACCATAAGCTCATATACCATATACGCTTTATCAAGACCTGCTTGAGGTAATGCACCATTATGACAATTAATCATAATAGCATAAGGTCTAGTATCACTATCAACATCAATTATAGTAACCTTTTTTTCTTCCTTTACTTCACCTTTAACATTTTCTTTTTTATCAGGAATTTTTTTATTATTACCAATAACAAAATATACTCCTATGCCAATACCGCATAACATGATAACACCAAGTATAATAAATAAAATTAACTTGTTATTTTTTCTTTTTCTCATATTTACCTCCTAACAATAGTATTTTATCTACTTCAAGTATAACACATAAAAGAAAAAATACAAACTAATTTTTGTATTTTATTCTTGACTATTATTTTTATACCAATTAATAAAGTTTTTAATTCCTTCTTTAAAACTAGTTTTAGGTTCATATCCTAATAGCTTTTTAGCTTTTGATATATCAGCGTATGTTCTATCAACATCACCAGGTTGCATAGGTAAAGTATCAATACTAGGAGTAACTTCAAGTACATCACCAATAACATTAATCATATCTTTTAAACTAATAGGATTATTACTACCTAAGTTAATTATTTCATAAACATTATCATTATTCATTACATAATCACAAGATTTACATATACCATCAACTATATCATCAACATAAGTATAATCTCTTGAAGTACTACCATCACCATACATTGGAATAGATTTACCATCAAGCATTAATCTTGTAAATTTATTAATTGCTAAATCAGGTCTTTGTTTAGGTCCATATACTGTAAAAAATCTAAGCATTATAATATTCATATCATTAAGTTTATGATAAACATGAGCCATTACTTCATTAGCCTTCTTAGTAGCGGCATAAGGACTAATAGCATAATCAACAATCATGTCTTCTCTAAAAGGAACTTCCTTACAATTACCATAAACACTACTGCTTGATGCCATAACCAAAGACTTAACATTATGTAGTTTAGCTTCTTCAAGAACATTTTGAGTACCAATACCATTAACTTCCTGATATAATAAAGGATTTTCAATAGAAGGTCTAACTCCGGCCATCGCAGCAAGATGCATAACAACATCAATATGATTTTCATCAAATACTTTCTTTACGTCTTCTCTATTTCTAATATCTCCTCTATATAATTTATAATTATCATTATTAATAAAATCTTTAATATTCTTTTCTTTAATTTTAGGATCATAATAATCACAAAAATTATCAATAGTAACAACCTTATTTCCTTCTTTTAATAATCTTTCAGTAAGTGTAGAACCAATAAATCCAGCTCCACCTGTAATAAAATATATTTTCATTTCTTCTTTCTCCTTTTAGTATTGTTTTTTTTATCATTAGTAGTAAGATAATCTATCCAACCATCAGTAGGAATGAAATTTTTACTATATTTTTCCTCACTACTTATTCCATTCTGATCAATAAATTTATATTCCATTAATGAAGATATTTTAAATTTTTTTAATTTATATCCCTCATTAATATATTTAATTTTTTTAGGTTCAAACCCCATTATTTTGCAAATAGACCTATCCATATTTAATTGATTAAAGCTAGCTACTATTAGTCCGACTTCTTTATTCGATGGAATAAGTGGGCCTTCTTTTTCACCAGAAATAATCATATCCGCAACATTAAAAATAATTCTCTTTTTATTATTAGACAAAACACCATTTTTATCAGAATATAATAATATTTTATTTATATCAAGTATAGTTCTCCATATTGTATCATTTCCATACCAACTTCCTTCTTGAAATCTTTCTTTATGAGTTAAAACCATCAATTTATAAAATACACCATTTATAAGATAAATTATTTTGCTATGTGTATAAGAATAATTCTTAGCAACAGAACGACAATATTTAATAAAACTACTTTCTGGATATTCATCACCATGACTAGCAACACTACCATTCCTATGATGTGGTAAATACTCTTTTTTACTATTCACACCAACAAAGTTTTTCATAGAGGCAGTGATACCAGCTTTTCTATGACATTTTGGCTTTGGAACATTAATTATAACATCAGCATCAAGAATATCTTTAGCAATTAAATATTCATGTTTTCCTTGACAATGATGACTATGCATATACTTTAAATTGTAATTTGTAATAGCATACTTTTTATAATATTCATCAGTTTCAACCAAAGAACTATTTTCTCCAATATCAACTACAGTACATTCAATTTTTGGATTACTATTCTTTCTAAAATCTTTTAATTCAACCTTATAATTAAAATCATTATATTTTTTTATTGCCTCTTCTAAATTATATAACTTTATAACTTCAGCAAAATTGCATTCTTGTACAGGAGCATCGCCAACGATAATACTACCAGTACCATTTAAAGCAATTATTGTATAATCAATAATTGGTCTAATTACAGAAAAGTTAGTTATTAATGAATCGGTATTACCATCCAAAGATTCATTAATATGTTTCACTAAATTAGGTTTTATCACTACTTTATTATTTTTTTTAATAAAATCACCAAAAGGATTCCAATTTTTTTTACCAATATTCCCTTTATCAAGACCCATTTGAATAAAAAGTCTACGAACACAATCGTATATATTAGAATCACTCTTAATATCAATGTTTAATCCCTCTGGATACACTGTTGATGGATTAAAAAAATTATCATTACTATATTTATATATTTTTGTATCAACAACATATACATCGTTATTTTTCATTGCTATTTTTCCTTTCCCTAATCATTTTTATTATATCATTAAAATCATTTCTAAATAAGATAGTATTAACTAAAAGTACAAAAACTGTAATTACTACAACAGTTATAACTGCCAAAGTCACCCATTTAATATAAGTATCAATATTAATATTAATACAAAAAATTTGAAATAACATAACTATTACCATTTCAATAAATGAAACAATTATTATTTTTAAAGAATTAATAAACTTAGTTTCTAATATTTTTGTAGAACCATAGTATATAAACCCAAATGTTCTAATTGGCATAGATATTAAAGTACCAATAGCAACTCCTACTAAACCATATTTTTTAACTAGTAACACAGAAATTATTATATTAACCACTGGTTCTATAATAGAAAAAATCTTAGTTTCCTTAAAATGACCCTTAGCATATACAATAGTTGAATATGGATATCTTATAACAAAGAAAAACTCAGCAAAAACTAAAATATAGGCAAAAGTAGGAATAACATAATTAGCATCAACAAAATTTTTAGTATAAACTGAAACAAAAGGAACTATCAATATTAAAGTTGAAGCAAGCAATATTGTTGTCAATGTATAAAAAATGAAAGAATACAAACTAAACTTATGTCTTACTTGTTCTGAATTCTGCGTAATTAGTGTTTTGCCAAAAAAAGCATCAATACCATTAGTTAAAGAGACAATCAAAGCACGAATACCATTCGTAATCAAAGCATAAACTGAATATATTGAAATATTTGTTAAATTACTAAATATAGTTAATAAAATAACATCTATACTAGATTGCACAGTTGATGCAATATGATGAATTAGTCCATCCCATTGTTTATCAAATTTATAAGTTGAATTATTGTTTATTTTATAATTATACTTTTTGTTAAAATACATTCGCATTATAATCGGTTTAATTACGTATATAATTGAACCTGCTAACTTTACACATTGAATATTACAATTTAGTTTTATCAAAATAACAATAACAAGTAGGTTAACAATATAACCAATTGAATTTATATTGTCAATAAAATAATTTTTTTGATCGGATTTTAAAAACAAATTATATGTCATCCCTAAATAATATTCAGAAAAATATCCAATAGCAATAATTAATATTAATGATACGGTATATAAATATGAATAATTATTATTTATAAATCTTGGATATATGACACAAAGAAACAAAATGTATGCTAAAAGAACATATGATATTCTTTTAAAAAATAAATTAGCTTTACCCAATATATTTCCAACCTCTTCTTTATTTTTTTCTACCAAAGGTTTATAAAGAGCATTTTTTATAACAGGTCCTATACCGCCTTCTAATAAAGAAATATAAGCTAAAAACTGTGCAATCGAAGAAATAAGGCCATTGACTTCAGAACCAAATTTTTTTATTATCATTACAGGAACGATAAATCCATATACTATAGTAATTGCCTGATAAATAAACGAAGAAAGAATATTTTTAATTATAGTTTTTTTATTATTCATATCTAATCATTCCTTTTAGAAGGTAATTTAATTAAATCACCTATTTTTTTATCCCATTCTAATGGTTTAAACTCCTCATATCCATTTCCAGGATAAAAAGTCATTTCACCAAAATATAGTTTCTCATTAATTTCATACCAATCAACTCGTACAAAAGGAATATTATCGGACAAAATCTTTGAAAACTTTAACATTAAGTTATAGTTAAAAGGCTTTTTAATTTCTTTATTTGATGAAGGATAATGTCTTTCAAAAGGCAACCTGTTCCAATCTAAGTCAAAAAAAGTAACCTTTAAACCATCTTTATACCGCTCACTACATGTAAAAGATAACTTAGGCTCTCCATCAAAACACATAAACTTATAATCAATTAACTCCTTATTTACATTATCTTCCATATATTTTTCGATTATTATTTTAGGCTTAACATTCTTATACGGCCATTCCCTACCACAATAATAATAATTTCTTTTCAAAGAAGCATTGATTTTTTTTCTTGCAGAAACTATATCAAAATTACTTTTATCTCTACATATTGCTAACCCACCAGAATCATGATTACATTTAATTACAAATTGATTAGGTAATTTATCAAAATCAATATCATCAAAATTATCATATACTCCAATTAAAGGTATTAGATATTCTTCACCAATTTTTTCTTTTATATACTCTCTAACTTCATACTTGTCTACCATCTTAGTATAATCTGGATTTCTATCATAGAGTTTTAACCATTGTAACTTTTCATTAAAAGTTTTAGGATTTTTTAAATTTAGTTTATAGCCCATTTTATATTTAAAATATATCCTCAAATATGTTTTATCAGATAATATTTTTGAAAGTTTACTATTCATTACTCTTAACACAAGTTTTGAAGGATTAAGTAAATAATACTTTAACTTTAATAATTTATTTTTCATTTTTTACACCCACAAAATAATCATAATATTTTTTATATATTGTATTGGCATCTAATTTTTTTCTTATTTCAATAGCATTTTTTTCTATATTCTTTCTAACATTTTCATTTTCTATTAAGAATAATATTTTTTCTGCTAAAACTTCAACATCATCAACAGGTACCAATAATCCATTCTTACCATCATTAATTAATTCGGATGGACCAAATTTACAATCAGTAGAAATGCAAGCAGTTCCAGCAGCCATTGCTTCAATTAAAGCATTCGGCATTCCCTCATATCTAGAACTCAATACAAATATTTTTGAATTTGCAACATCATTAATTGCATCACTTTTAGCACCACACAATTGTACATAATCATGAAGGTCCGCATTATCAATTAAATTTTGCAAAGTATCCCTATCAGAACCTTCGCCAAAGATTTTAAGAATATAAGAAGAATTCTTTTTATTTACTATGGAAAATGCCTTAATTAATGTATCAAATCCTTTTTGACTATTAAGTCTACCCATTGCAGTAATAACATTTTCTTTATTATGTACATTAATATCATAGACCCTTTTATTACTAATAGCATTAGAAATTACAATGGAATTCTTTTGAACTTTAATAGGAAATGTTTTTTTTATTCCTTCCGTTTGAAAAATAAAACCATCACATTTTTTAGCAGCATAATATGTAATATGTTTTTTCAAATTGCTTAATTCTAGCACATTACATCTTTCAGATCCTATTACTTTGCAATTGCAAGGTTTTGAAAAATATGCATACAATTCAGTTTGGTAAAACATTGCAAAAACTAAATTAGCATTTAGTTTTTTAAGATTTTTTTTACAAAACCTATATCTATTAATTATTGCCATAACCCTATTGCTTGAATTTTTTTCAAAATTGATTACATTAACTCTATCATCTAATTCATATGCAGAATCATCATTATCAAACTTCAATATTGTAACTTTATCATTTGTATTTTCAACAATCCAATTGCAAAAAGAAACAGCAACTCTCTCTGCACCTCCAAAGCCTAATCTAGACATAATTAGTACTATATTATTTTTCATTTGTATTACCCTCACCAAGTTTTAAGTAATTACCTAATGTAATTTCATAATCTTTTGGTTCAAATTTAGTAAAACCAGCAAAATGGAAAAAAGTTAATTCTCCTAAATAAATCTTATTGTTACACAAATAAAAATCAACTCTCAAATGTGGAATATTTTTGCTTAAAATACTAGCTATTTCTTTCATTTTATCAAATTGTTTAGGTTTGTCAAGAATCACATTTGATGCATTATAAATACATTTCAAATCTAATTTGTTGAAATCAGAATCATAAAAGTCATTAAACCTGTTCTTTTCTTTGTCACCATAGCAAACAGACACTAATTTAGGAATACCATTAAAGCAAAAAATGTTATACTCCAGTAAATCACTTTTGTCTTTATTTTCAATATATTTTTCAATAACAATTCTTGGTTTAACATTTTTATAAGGCCACTCTCTATGTACTTTGTAATAATTTCTCTTCATGAATTTATTGATTTTCTTTTTTGCTGCCTTCATATTTAAAGTATTTTTATCCTTACAAATAACTAATCCTCCAGAATCATGTGTACACTTAATTACAAATTGATTCGGTAATTTATCAAAATCAATGTCATCAAAGTTATCATATACACCAACAAGTGGAATTAAATATTGCTTTCCTATTTTATTTTCTATATAATTTCTAACTTCATATTTATCAACCATTTCAGTATACTCTGGATTTCTATTATATAATTTTAACCATTGAAGTTTCTCACTAAGTAGTTTAGGATTTTTTAAATCTAATTTTTTTCCAATCAAAAGTTTATATTTCCATTTCAGATATAGCTTATCAGGGAGAAAGAAAAAGAAATTTTTATTCATCAAACAAATTAAAGCCTCCCTTGGATGAGTTAAATATTTAATTGTTTTTTTCATTTTTATACACTTCCTTCATAAATTCAAACCATTTACTAACTATCTTATCACAAGAATAATTATTCATATTTTTTTTAGCAGACATTGCTATTTTTTTACACATTTTATCATTTTCAATAATTTTATACATTGCAGATACAAGTTCATTCTTATCATTGCTTTTAACAAGTAATCCATTTATATTATTTTTTATTAATTCACGTGGCCCCCCACAAGGACAATCTGTTGAAATACACGGCACACCAACTGCCATAGCCTCCATCAAAGCATTAGGCATTCCTTCATATTTAGAAGATAAAATAAAACATTTTTTTTCTTTCAATATATTTTCAATATTATCTACGTTTCCACACAACTTAACTTTATTATTAAGTTTATTAGTTTTTATATATATATTAAGTTCATTTTTCAAATTACCATCACCATAAATAAGTAATTTATAGTTTGGATATTTCTTAATAACATCTTTGAAGCTTTCCATTAAAAGCATTTGATTCTTTTGTTCATTTAATCTACCGACATTAATAAATTCAGTACTTTTTTCACCTATATATTTAGTTTTTAAAAATCTATCATCAACAGGATTAGCAATAACAACAGATTTATCTTGAATTTTTTTAGAAAAATAGCTACGTGCTTCTTCTGTTTGGAAAACGAAACCATCAGCCTTTTTATATAAAGTCTTCATTATCGTTCTACTTTTCAAAGATGCATACTCAACCTTTGGATCATTTCTATCAGAAATGATTACAGGAGTTTTAATAAATGGTTTCAATAAAAGTAATCTATAACTCGGTTCAGGTAAAAAGCCTAAAATAATATCAGGATCAATATCTTTTATATAGTCTTTTAATCTCTTTAAATATATAATATTCTTTACTAATGGATTCTTATTACCATCAAAATTTTTCAAATTAAAGAGTTTAATACTTTTATTAAGACTATATTCTATTTTTTCGTCAGTAGTAGTAATAATAATAACTTCATTTTTTTCTACTAGTTTATTAGATAATGTAGCAACAACTCTCTCCGCTCCACCTTTTCTCAAATTACCTATATAAAATAATATTTTCATACTTCCTCCTAAAATAATGTATAATTAACATAAACAGAATTTGTAAATATCTGATATATATAAAACAAAAATAATGAAATATAAAATATTGGATACATGAATTTACGATATTTTAAATCCAAAACCTCCAAATTATTTGGAATTAAAATTATAAATGAATAAGTAAAATATAAAACTATTCTTGCAACCAACCCTTGAGTAGTTGAAAGAATTTGAAATGGTAAAGCTAATAATAACATGCCAACAAAGTATTTATTTTCATTTTTATTTATATCAAATTTTTTATTTATAAAGCATACACCAACTATTATTAAAAATATCAATAAAAGCATTGTATAGCCATTACCACTAGTATCACGATAGTCAAGATACTGACTGTAAATTAATTCAGTTATAATATTAAGAATAGAATTTTTAATTATAAATAAAACTATGCATAAACTCATAAAACGAAATATTTTATTAGTAGTAAATTTAATATGTTTAAATACTGGTAAAATTAAAAATACCAATGATGTTTTATGGAATAAACTAGCAGTCATAACCATTGTAATATACCAAAGTAAACTCTTTCTATCCTTAGCTAACAATAATGGAAAAGCACACAATAAAACTGATATAGCTAAGCATTGTCTTAATGTACAAGTATAATAGACAAAATAATTAAAAGTTATAAATAAGAAAACACTTGCAAAATAATCTTTGGAATAATTTTTAATAAAGTTATATATGCCTATCATAGAAAGAATTGAAATAATAAATACATAAAATCTAAAATCATAAAATATAAAGCTTATAAATTTAGTAAGCATTTTAAAGCCCAACTCAAAATCGTAATGAAAATATAAATACTCTATAGTACTATTTTTAGCAGCTACAAAAAATTTATAATAATTAATCATGTCAAGTCCAACCTTAGGGCCACGCAATCCCAAAAATAGAGTTAAAATAATAACTATTATTAGAAGATATTGTTTATTGTTTTTGATATTAATCCCAAATATTTTAAATATTAAGGATAATAAAGTCAAAGAAAGCAATAATATTATATATTCCAATACAATCACCTCCATATTGTAACATTATTTATAATATTGGTTTAACACTTTTTTATATTTTGCTATATCGTTATTTTTTGTTGAATCATTATCTGCGTTTTTTGACATTTGCAGTAATTTTTTATCATTAGTAATTAATTTTATAATATTATTAATAAGTTCATCATCTTTGTCACTCAAAAAGCCGTTAAATCCTTGTTTAATAAGCTCTTTCATTCCATCAGTCGGAGTAGATACAATTGGCTTCCCCAAACATAGAGCCTCTAAGGCACACATTGGAGTCCCTTCATATATTGAAGTTAAAAGCATGATTTTAGAGTTTTTAATATATACATATGGATTAGTTTGGAAACCCAAAAGAAAAACATTATTATTTAAATTGTTATTATTGATATATTCTTTCAGTTCATCATACATTGGTCCATTTCCAACTATTGCTAATTTTGCAGTAGGAACTTTACCAACGACAGACAAAAATATATTCAAAAGTCTTTTTGGATTTTTTAATTTCACTAATCTTCCAACAAAAACAGCATCATATTTTTCATCTATATTAAATTTCTTGCTATTATAAATGATTTCTTTTTTATCAACAACATTAACGAGAACACTGCTTTTATTGCAAATTTGTTTATAAAATTTATATTGGCTTAAACTGCTATCAGAAACCCAAAAAATGTGCTCTACCTTTTTAGATACAATAAGGAAAAGCAACGATTTTAAAGATGTTTTTCTCATATCTATACTGTTACCATGAACATGTGAAATAATCTTACACTTCTTAGAAAATAAACTAGCATAAATAGTCGCTTTTATATCATGTGCATGTATAATATCAGGTTCAAAATCCATAATAGCCTTTTTTATACTAGAATAATTTAATTTATTTAATGAATAAAATTTAATATTTTTTTCTACCAATTTATTTTTTATTTTACCATTTGGAGAACAATAAACCATATCCAAGTCTTTATCATTTTTGTACATATCAATAATTTGACATACAACATTCTCAGCTCCGGAAAAAGAATTGGTGGCTAATAAATGCATAATCTTCATATATATTTACCTCTCATATATTTTAATAATTTCTGTCAAAACAGAATCAAGCATATACTTATTTACTTCTTCTTTATTAGTTTGAATAAATTTTTCTGCCTTTTTCTTATTTTTATATATTTTCTCTATTTTTTGTGCAAATTCATCAGCTTTATAGCTATCAACCAAGTATCCATTTTTACCATCTTTTATCAAGTCTCTATTGCCTCTACAATTAGTGGCAACTATTGGAAGTCCAACATACATTGATTCAATTATATTTATAGGAAGTCCTTCTCTTTTACTAGATGATACTGCCATATTTGAAATTCTTAGAAGTTGTGGAATATCTTTTCTGTATCCCAAAAATCTTACATTATCATAAAGTCCATTTTGTTTAGCATATTTTTGAAGTTTTCCCTGCAGTAAATCATAACCAGGTAATAGTAATACAATATTTGGTATTTTTTCTTTTAATATTTTAATAGTGTCCAATAATAGAATTTGATTTTTGTTATTATTAATTTCACCTGGAAAAATCAAAACAAAGTTATCATTGACGATATTTAACTCTTTACGCAATTTCTTTTTCTCACTTGCAGATACTTCAATATCAAATTTTTCCCTACTTATACCAATTCCATGTACTTTATAAATTTTTGATTTCATCTTTTTCTTTGCAGTATTATAATCCTCATCATTTATAGTAATAATTGAATCAGTGTACCTAGACAAATACTTTTCCATTGGATAATAAAGCATCCAATTAATTAGAGGTGCACCTTTATAGAAGTGAAATCCGTGTGCTGTATAAACTATTTTAGAGTTAAAATTTTTAATTCTACTAGCTGCAAGTCTTGGAATAGCAGCGCCAAAAGGAGTATGACAACTAATAAGTTCATAATCATTTTCAATCAATATTTTTTTTATTGTTGTATAAGATCTAGTAATATCTTTTATATTTAAGCTTCTTGTAAAACAAACATCAAATTTTTTATCACAATATGGAATTTCAATTCCTTGATCTTTAGATGCAACATGAACTTCATAACCACTCTCTTTAAAATATTTTAGTTGCGGTATTAAAAACTTTATAAAAAATGAATCTAAATTTGCTGTAAATAAAATCTTTTTCATAGCACTACTCCTTACATTTCATTATTTGTTTAAATACCTCTTTATTTTTTCTTTTGCAGAGTCAACAGATTTCTTATCTTGTTTCATTACATATAATTGTAAATTTGGATATGTATAAGTATAAGTATAAAAATCCGTACCAACTAAATTTTGACTTTCTATACTCCATCCACGCATATCATTAAGCTGCATCTTTATAAATCTATTAATACTTTTAGTTTCCATATTTGTTGAAAAACTATTTCCAACACTATCTAATATTTGTGAAAAATTAGTTACCAAAGTTGTTGATGATGTGACTTTTTTAATAATTGCCGTAAGCACTTTTTGTTGATCTTTAACCCTTTGTACATCACCATCTTTAAAAGCATATCTTTCTCTTGCAAACATAAGGGCACGAAAGCCATCTAGATGGTTATATCCTTTTTTATAGCAAATATCAGGCCTTCCATTAGCGCAAAAACTATAATCCGAATCAACATCTACACCTTCTATTGCATCAATAACTCCTTCTATCGTAGAAAAATTAACCTTAACATAATAATTAATATCAATATCAAGTAAATTTTCTATAGTCTTAACAGACTCTTCTATACCATAATATCCAGCATGAGTAAGTTTATCATAAGCATCATCACCAAACGAAGGTAAATTAACATAATAATCTCTTGGTATTGAAGTAAGTAATACTTTCCTATTAATAGGATCAACAGTAATAATCATATTAACATCAGTATTAGTAACATTATCAATACTACCATAAGCATCTCCACCTGCTACATATATATTAAATGGCTTCTTAGTAATATCAACTACTTTTACTATATCAGTCTTTTCTATTGAAATATATACCTTATATATTTCCTTTAATTTAAGTTTCATATCAGCTAAATCAGTATCAAGTAAATTCTTCGTAGATTCATTAATTAATACAGCATCTATCTTATTATCTTGTAAATCTTCAAATAATTCCACAACATTCTTATACTCTTTAGAAATATTCTTTATCTTTTTATTTAATTCATCACTAGCTTTAGTACTATTCTTAGAACTATATATGCCTATAGACTTACCATCTAAATCTTTAATATCTTTATATTTAGAATTTTCTAAAGTCATAACATAATATACTTCTTTTTGAAATAAATCTTTACTTATAACTCCAACAAAATCCATAGTATCATTTAAATATTTAATACCAACACCAAATATAGTACCAAAAAGTATTAAAAATATACATGAACTAATCTTAAATTTATTCTTTATTTTCTTAGGAAAAGATGTAATAAATAAATATAAATATAATAGTCCAAATATTATATAAAATATAATTAAATATTTAAATGGTATCATATCAAGTACATATAACATAATCCCAAATACTATAAATATAATTATTGATATTATAGCTATTGCTCTAAAAAACCAAATACCCTTATTCTTACTTCTTTTTCTTCTATTTTTTTTCACAATATCACTGTCCTACCAATAAAAAGTATAACATATTTCAATATTATAGTCTAGGTTAAAAAGACTTTTTTAGTCAAATATCTACATAAAAAGAACATTTTCATGCTCTTTTCTTATTATTTTAAATAACTAAGTATCTTTGTTTTCGTAGGCATATCAGAAGAATATATACTAGATAATAAACTATTTTTATTAAATGGTACATATACTTTTTCTATATCATATCCACCTATTTTCTTTTCTTTTAATATTACATAATATGCCATACTCTTCTTATTTTTCTCATATTCTCCCATACCAGCTCCTCTTAAAGTATGAATATTAGTATTATTAAGTCTATCTTCTAATTCAAAATGAACATGCCCTTGAAAAACATCATCATACGAAGTAATAAGTTTTCCATCAAACATAGGAGTATTCTTGCTAGATAAATATCCTTGTACTTTAGGATTATCAATACCATATTTATTTATCATATATTCTACTTCTTTATTATATTCATCACTATTAGTAAACATAAACTGATCAGCAGACTTTCCATTACCAATATTATCTTGATATATCCAAGTATTATGTTTAACAAAATCCCATCTAATATCATTACCAAAATGACATAATGCTATTTTTTTATCACCAAGTAATAAATCTAAAGAAGGCTTATATAATTTTAAATTGTTAATATATCCCTGTACTCTATCATTAGTCCAATCTAAACTTCTTTCCCTTTCTTCACTCCAGTAGTTAAAAGGACTACCTCCTAGAGTTAAATAATATTCACTGTTACCCATAATTTGGTTAACATTATATTTATCCATCAAATCAAGTACTTCTCTAGGACTAGGTCCAAGTGAAGTATTATCACCAAGTGAATAAATCTCACTTATACCTCTAAATCTAATATCTTCGAGTATTGCAATAGTAGGTTCATACATAGCATGAGTATCAGTAAATATAGCTATCTCTCTTCCTGTATATATATCATTTTCTTTTTTAATTGTTAGTTTGCTATCAATATATTTCTTTATACTATCAAGCTCTTTTACCCTACTGTCACTGACATATTTACCATTCCCAGAAGTAAACACTCTCTTTGGATTATCAATCGCTGTTTCTCTTTTTTGTGTAATAATAAAAGGTAATTTATATCTTTTATGATACATAATTTCATCACTATTAGGTCTTTTACCATTAACAAGTATAATACCACATGGTTTTAATCCTTCTCTATATAATAATGTCTCTGCATTTTGTTTCTTCACAGAACTAGTTTCTAATATTCCTCTCTGATTTCTATATTTATCGGCCACAACTGCACTATTCTTTTCTACCATGCAATAATTACTTCCCATATTAGATAAAGAACTACATATAAAGCTATTATCATATATAGTATCATATGCCAATATACAATCACAATAATCATAATAATATTTCTGCCCTCTATAACTAATTGGACTAAAAGAAATAAAATTACTATTACCACTACTATAACCATTAACCAAATCTTCAATATTCTCTCTACTACTTACCACATGTGCATATAATACATAATTTTTATCACTAAAATCAAATACCTCTCCACCATAAAGTTCCATATATTCCTTATTATATATACCAGGCACCTTTCTCGCAGATTCTAAAGTAGTTAAATTATACATACTATCAAGTTCATATAATCTTCTAATTTTACTCTTAATATCTATAATATCATTAATCATTCTATTAATAGGAGTATCTTCCCCATCTATATAAGAAATAATAATTTTAACGAGTTCATCTCTATCATTAGTAGTAGCCAGTTTATTAATAATATCCATACTAGTAATAATTTCTTCAGTTAAATAGAAAATTTCCTTATTATCAATATTATCTTTTTGTAGTATCTTCAGTAATGAAATATTACCAATACTATCAAAATAATCCCTATTATAAGTAATAATATTATTAAAAAATATATCTTTAATTCTATTAATATAAGTATTCTTATCAAGTATTTCCACTCTATATTTATTAAATTCTTTTTTTCTAATTTCGTTTAAATCATATAAAGTTAAAGGAGTACCATTAATCTTTCCATTAAAAAGTAAACTCAAATTACTTTTATCAATATCACTAAGTATAATATCGTTATTACACATACTAAGTAACAAATCTTTATATAAATTATAATTCTTAATCACTAAATTTAAATTAATAATCACAGAGGCATTATTTAAAGTATTATCAAAATAATTATTAAACATATAACTTTTAATTCTAACAAAATTATTTATTTCTTCATCATTAACAATACTTATAATATTACTAATTAGTCCATTACCAAAGTCATAACTACTATATTGAAAAAATGAATCAATATCTACATCTACTCTATCAAGAAACACTTCCATACTCTTAAGTAGTTCTAAAATATTTCCTTTTTTGCCATACTTTATAATAGTTTTACAATAATTTATTTTTTCGCTACTTACATTAAATGTTTTTAATATAGTATTCTGTATATTCATAACAAAAGTATTCTTATTATTATCATCACTATTTAAAAATTCTTTAAGTACATTGTTATCATATTTGCTTAAAACTTCTCTAATATATATACTATTTCTTTTATATATTTTATTTTGTATATTCTTAGGCAAAGAATTAATAATATCAAAATATTTATCTGTTTTATTTTTATTATATATAAGATTATCAAAATCAATATTTACTAAAATATTTTTAATATACTCACTTTTATATTTAAGTATAAAATTGATAATATCATTATTATAGTGATTATTATTTAAAAGATCAATTACTCCATCATCAAAAATCTTTTTATCAATGGTATTAATAATAAGTTCATCAGTATAATAATATCTACTAATATAATTAAAGTATTCTAAAATATTATAATTGTTTAATTTTTCAATCAAATCGCTCAATCTATTTCTAATGATTAACTCTTTAAATTCAAGGCATACATCACTATAATTATGTAATTTTTCTATAACTTTATCTATACTAAGTTTATTAGCATATTCATTCAAATATTTAATATTGTTATTTATTATAATTCTAACATACTCTTTGGGTAGATTTTTTACTTCAAGAAATCTGATAGATTCTTCTTTTCTTACATCATTAATAATCTTATTAATTTTTTGCTCATTTCCATCTAACATAGTATTAATGAGTGCTTCATTTTTAAATGTTCTATCATAAACATTTCTAATATACCTATTAGTAATACAACTAGAAGTATTTTTTAACAAATTAGGCTTATATTTTTCAATAAAACTAACATTATCATAATTATAATAATCAAAACTAAGTGTATATACTAAGTCTGCATTTGAGGTACGGTAAAGTTCTTTAATAAATCTTCTTTTTTCTGTAGCCAAAATATACTCTCTACACTGATCATCAATTTCATCATTTAATAGAACATTAATAATTTTATAGTTTTTTATACCCTTTACACATAGTTTCCTTAAACTATCATCAATCATATCATCTTTTAATATTCTTACAACCTCATAACTTGCATTAAGTAAGTCTTTTACAATATATTATTTTAAATCATAATCAATACTCTTCTTTAATAATGTTTGTAACTCTTCATCATTAAAACCATATTCCAAAATATATTTCTTTACATATTTAGGTATATCTTTATCAGACAAATAACTCTCAATATTAACATCTTCTTTTAAATTCCTAAAATATTTTCTTAATGAATCCCAATTATTCGTACGATTACTATCATTATTTAATTTTCTATAAACCATACGATTTATTTTTAACTTATCCTTTTCTAAAATACCTTTATCAAGTAATAATGACATTAATTCTTCAATATTTCTATTTTTAATATCTTTTTTATTCATATAATTCCCCTCAAAACAGCCATTATTATATAGAAAAAGACATTAAATGTCAAATTTAATACCCTTTTAAACCTTTTGAATTATTCAGTAACTACAAATCCACTTGCTATAGGTCTAGTTTCTTCTCTATTAGACCAGTTAAACGGATGATTAATAATCTTATCATTTACTACCATAACACTAGAATTACCACCATCTAAATTAGCGGCATTATATGCATGATATCTAAGTAATATTTTTACTAAATCATTCATATCAGCACCTTTACTTTTAAGACTTCTACCATCTATAACTAGGAATAATACTATACCATCTTTTCTCTGTGCAATAGCGGTTCTCGGATGAACACCATAACCACCATTACCATTTATAAATGAACTTTTACCATTTACTATTAAAAATGGTCCAAACTCTACTGCATCTCTAATACCCATTTCTATAGCTTCATTAGCACTAATTTTACCAAGATATAGTTTATTATCATTAGTAAATCCAACAATTCCTCCCCCATAGTAGCTTTTTCCATAGTTACTTACTATTTTACCATTAGAAATTACTGCTCCAAGTGCCTGGCCACCATTGCTCATTCCTTCTATATCAACAAAACCTCCACCATTAATAGCGAGGACTGCCCCTTCTCTCTTAGCCATATTAACTAGATACTCTCCAGTAACACCAAGATTCTTACTATAAGTAACTTTTATTTTTGAAGGATCATACACTGCAGCTAAATATCCCGAATAACCATCTTCATCTATTTCAATTAATTTATATATATCATTCTTATTTCTGTCTAGTATTTCTCTATCATAATCATCAATATATTCATTCTCATCAGCAGTAATTAAACTAGTATCAGTATCAAAGTCTGGTTCCACCGTACTATGATGTGATAATATTTCTTCTATTCTATCCATATTATAAAAGGTAGTGGCCAAATACTGATGATTCATTGTCCCCATCGCCGTAGTAACTAACCAGTCTCTAAAGCCATTATAAGGTCCATATAAAAGAAATAAAACAGTAACCGCTATAACATCACAAAAAGATAAAATAATCATAAATATATTATCTCTCTTGTTAGTATTCTTTTCCTTCTTATCCTTATTTTCCATATTATACTTCCTAACTACTATTATATTGCTATTTATTATCTTTAATATACCTGCAGACTCTTTCTATCTCATCATCTTCTATCATAGGAGTGCTCATTCTAATTAAATTCTTATCATTATCCAAATACATTCCATCTTTACCCAAGTTATCTCTGATAGCCTTACCTAAAAACATATTATATTCTCCTCTTGAAGTAAGATAAAAACTAATCTTTGATACATTATCTTTATTAAATAAATCATAAGTATCATCTTCAAGCACACTATCCGTAGATACTACTAAATATATCCCCATAGTACTACCTACTTCTAATAAATAATTAATATCATCTTTAACACTATTATCAAGTTTTAATATTTCATATATCTCATCAATAAATACCACCATCTTATCTCTAGTGTTATTCTTTACTCTATCTTCAAATTCTCTTCTAAGTAAATTAATCTTTACAATAATATCTTCTTCTTTATTAACAACTTCACATGCATCATTATATAAATTATAATTAATACCTTGTGAATCAAGTATAACTACTTTAACATTACTATAATTAATTAAAATATTCATAATAATATCATTAAATAAATTAGTTTTACCAGTACCACTAACACCAGTAACCAATAGACTCTTTTCCTTATCAAAATCAAAAGTAACTAATTTATCATATTCATCAAGGCCTAATACTACTTTAAAATCATTATCTACTTTATAATCCTCTAATACTTCTTTTAGACATAAAATATCTTTCTTCATATTATCAACTTTAATAAATATCTCATTATCTTTTACTTTATTCATAACTAATTCAGATACATTAATTCCCAAAGATAAAGCAATTTCTTTCTTTAATTCTAAAATATCATCATAAGTCTTATCATCATTCCAAGTAATATGATAAACAGTAATACTCCTATAAACTTCATAAGTAACTTTTGGATTAAAACCAAAAGCCTTCAAAGTATTATGTAAATTACTAACAAATAAATCAGCATTTAATATATTTCTAGTATTATCTGACTTAGGATTATTAAGTAACTTTAACATTATTTAACCTTCTTTCTATTTTTAATAAGTATATTACCAGTCATCTCCTTAGGTATATCAAGTCCCATTAAAAATAATACACTAGGAGCTATATCACATAAACTACCATCTAATAATTTTAATCTCTTATCTGTAATAATAAATGGTACTTTATTAGTGGTATGACTAGTATTAACACTACCATCTTTATTTCTCATAACTTCACAGTTACCATGATCTGCTGTAATAATCATCGTATATTCATCTAATGATATATTATCAAGTATCTTACCAATACAAGAATCCACTGTTTCCACTGCTTTTACTGCAGCATTATAATCACCAGTATGACCTACCATATCACCATTAGCAAAATTAAGTATTATTAAATCTTCTTTATTTTCTGTAATTTCTTTTACTAAAGAAGCTGTAATCATATTCGCAGACATTTCAGGTTCTAAATCATAAGTAGCCACTTTAGGACTAGGTACTAATATTCTTTTTTCACCTTCAAATATCACATCACTACCTCCATTTATAAAGTAAGTAACATGCGCATACTTCTCAGTTTCTGCTATTCTAAGTTGTGTAAGACCTTTACTAGATATATATTCGCCAATAGTATTATTAAGTACAGGATGTTCAAAAGCCATAGGACAAAGTACTGTATCAGTAACTTTCATCATTGTAACAATTTTTAAATTATTAATTTTATCTCTCTTAAAGCATTCATAATCATCATTAGTAAATATACTACCAAGTTCTCTTAATCTATCAGGTCTAAAGTTAAAGAATATAATACCATCATTATCTCTTATTAAACCATTTCTATCAGTAGTCGTAGGTACAATAAACTCATCAGTAATATCATTCTTTTGACTATCATACCAAACCTTCTTAACTTCTCTTACTTCAGTACCAATAACCATCGCATTATATGCCTTTTCTACTCTATCAAATCTATTATCTCTATCCATACCATAATATCTACCACCAATTGAGGCAATACTACCTATGCCAATAGTTTTAAGTTTCTTTTCCAAAGCCTCAATATATTTAATTCCACTAGTAGGACTAACATCTCTACCATCAGTAAATATATGAATATAAACATTCTTAACACCATTATTTTTAATCATATCAAGTAAAGCAAATAAATGATTAATATGTGAATGAACTCCTCCATCAGAAAGAAGTCCTATTAAATGAATATTAGAATTATTATCTTTAACATGATTAATTACTTTTAATATTTCATTATTATTATAAAAACTTTTGTCTTTAATCTTACTATTTATAAGTTCTAAAGACTGATATACTACTCTTCCTGCTCCTATATTAGTATGGCCTACTTCACTATTACCCATTTGCCCTCTAGGAAGTCCTACATATGTTCCTGAAGCTTCAAGTTCACTATGCGGATATATCTTCCATAATTTATCTAGATTAGGAGTTTTAGCATTATATAAAGCATTATATTTTTTTTCTTTAGTAAGACCTACTCCATCCATAATACAAAGTAATATTTTCTTCATTTATCATCACCTATTTTCCTACCTAATTATATCTAATTATTAATAGTTTTTCAATATATTAGATATAAATTTACATTATTTTATTCTAGTGAAGCCTAAGGTCTTCACTAGCAATTTAGAGCCTATGGTCTCTAAATTGACTTCTTTTTTTGGATTATTAAAAAGTTAGTTCGTTTGGGCGAACTAACTTTCTATAATTACAATAAAAGAAAAAAAGCAAGTTTTTTACTTGCTTACTGGTAATACTGATATACTTCTAGCTATATCAAGTAATTCACTTTTAGATAGTTTATCACTAACTACATAATATTCTATATTATTATCAATCCAATTTACTGAATTATCATTAACTATAGCCACAGTTGAAGCCATTAATTCAAGTTCACCATATGTAGGAACTATTAAATGTTCTTTTTCATAAGTAACTGTCTCTTCAATTAACATAAATGGATTATCACCATCAAATGTAAGAATTAATCTTTCTCCATTATCTTTACTTACCTTCTCCTTATTAGAAAGATAAGTATTAACAGGTAAATACATTGGATAAATAACATCCTCTATTGTACTAGTTTGTTTAGTTTCAGTAGCCTTATCTTTATCAGTATTGGTGTTAGTGTTAGTATTTGTATTAGTATTATTTTCCGTAGTCTTATTGTCATTAGGAGTTTCTTCCTTAACATCTATGATTTCCTTTAAGTCAAAATAATTATCATTAAATTTACTACTTAAATCTATCTTATCAAAATTCATAGTAATTTGCGCAGTTCCATTAGTATCCATAACAGTAACTTTCTTTATATTTGCTTCTTTATCTAGTAATATTTCTTGTTTAACTAATTTTTCATTATTTGGATAATTAGCCGCTACTACTATCTTATAATTGTCACCATCTTTAGTAAATGTTCTATTTTCATCACTCAAAATATCATCAAGTAATGGTTTAAGTAAATAAACTTGTGAATTATTATAAGGCCAATCACTTTGAAATTTAAAACTCTTGTTAATTCTCGGAGTAACAACATATACCCCATCAGAATTACGAAGAATTACTTGTTCATGATTATTAACCTTATTAGTTAAATTAACCTTATAATTATCTCCCTTAGCATAAGATACTTTAACATCATAAGTATATAAGTCTTCATTATTAACTATCTCTAAAGTACCTTCAATATAGTAAGATTTAGAATTATTAATCTTTTTCTCTAAATCTTTTATAATACTACTTTCACTAGTCTTACCACATCCTGATAATAGAAACACTCCCACTAGTAGTATAAACAAAATTTTCTTTTTCATTAGTCCTCCTTCTTTCTAATCAATTATATTAATTAAAATTTCTAATATGATGAATAAATTAACAATTTTTGTACAAAATAAAAGTAAAAAGGAGGATAATTATATGAATACATTATACAAAATAGCCTTAGCTTTAGGTATTATAGGTTGCATAAACTGGGGATTAGTAGGAATATTTAATTTCAATCTAGTAGAATACCTATTTGGTGATGGAACTCTTCTTACAAGAATAGTCTATATACTAGTATTAATATCAGGTCTTATTAGTATTGGTATATTTACTAAAGATTTAGATTAAAATTTAAAATTAATATTCACAAGTTATTTTGCATAAAGCAAGATAACTTTTTCTTTATATAAATGTCAATTTTAAATTATTTACTCAAGTTATATAGATTTTTTCCATAATATATAGTATAATTAAATAGGTGATATTTTTGAATATTAGGACAAACTTTAATAGTACATTTGCTAATCGTGGTATGTCATTAGAAAATGATATAAATGAATCAAATAAATACTATGTAGACTATGATATCGCTTTAATATATAAAAAGCCTACACCTATTAGAATAACAAAAACCAATTATAAAAATATGCGAATAACTGATGGTTTCTTTGAAAGTCCATCTACTCTCGATTATAATGGTGTATATAAGGGATATTATATTGAGTTTGATGCTAAGGAAACAAGAAGTAAAACTAGTTTTCCAATAGATAATATTCATAAACATCAAATAGAATATATAAGGAAAGTAATAAAACATAATGGTATTGTCTTTTTAATAGTAAGATTTTCTACTTTAAATAGAGATTTTGTTATAAGTGGAAAAGACATAATTGACTACATAAATAATAATGAAAGAAAATCTATACCACTATCCTACTTTGAAAATAATACTTATGAAATAGGAATTAAATATGCTCCAAGATTAGATTATATTAAAATTGTTGACAAACTAATAAATGAACATAATAATTAGCATACTATTCATAATAATAACTATTTTAAGTATTATAATTTTCAAAGTAAAAGGATTACTTATATTAATTATTACTTTACCATTATATATTATATACCTTAATTCAAATAAAATAATAGATATCATAAAAAAGAAAAAAGAAGGTAATAATAAAGATAATTTATTAGAAAGAAAGGAAGTTGAATTTGTGAGTTCAAGTAGTAGAAGAGGAAAAGAAAACGACGATAAAAATAAAAAGAAAAAAGTCAAGCCTCAAAATAAAAAACAAGCAAACAAGTCAAGAGACAAGAAGGAAAAAAGTAGTAGTAAAAAGAAAGGTATTGTTAGAAAGATATTAACTATCTTATTAGGATTTGCTATCTTTTGTGTATTTGCAGCAACGGCATTTATGATTTACATTGTAATTAGTACATCAAACTTTGATCCGAATGCTTTAGTAAATCAAGATCAGACCGTATTATATGATAAAGATGGTAATGAATTTGCTACATTAGGCGTTCAAAAAAGAGAATCAGTAACTTATGATCAGTTACCACAAGTTCTCGTAGATGCCATCGTGGCTACCGAAGATTCTAGATATTATCAACATAATGGCGTTGACATGGCAAGATTCTTAAAAGCAACCGCATTAAACTTAATTGGTAGAGATGATGCTGGTGGTGCATCTACCCTAACAATGCAAACAGTAAAAAATAATCTTACTAAAAAAGATAGTCTAGAAACAAATAAAATTAAAAAAATAATAAGAAAATTCCAAGACGTATACTTATCCGTATTCTTTATGGAAAAGAAATATTCTAAAGAAGAAATATTAGAATTCTATGTAAATGATAGTTGTCTTGGTGGAAGTATATACGGAGTTGAAGAAGCTAGTAAATATTATTTTGGTAAAGACGTATCTGAATTAAGCCTTCCAGAAGCATCATTAATTGCAGGAATGTATCAAGCACCAAATAAATATAATCCATATAAGAATCCAGATAAAGCTGAAGAAAGAAGAAATACCGTTTTAAAATTAATGGTTAGACATGGCTATATAACTGAAGAAGAGATGAAAATGGCCCAAGCCGTTTCAGTAGAGAGTATGCTAGTGGGTGCTAAAGCTGATACTGATTACCAAGGATATGTTGATACAGTAATTGATGAAGTAGAAAAATTAACCGGAGATAACCCAGCAGTAGTACCAATGAAAATATATACTGCACTTGATAGAAGTATTCAAGATGGTATTAATGATGTATTAAATGGAACTTCTTATAAACGTTGGGTAAATGATACAGTTCAAGCAGGTATCGCCGTAACTAATGTTAACGATGGTACAATTGTAGCAGTAGGAGCAGGAAGAAATCGTGAAGGAGAAAGAACATTTAACTTTGCTACTCAAGCCTATAGACAACCAGGAAGTACAGCTAAACCATTATTTGATTATGGTCCAGGATTTGAATATAATGATTTTTCAACATATACCCTATTCAATGATGAACCTTGGACATATACCAATGGTCCATCAGTAGGAAACTGGGATAATAAATATCAAGGATTAATAACTTTAAAACAAGCTGTTAGTGTATCAAGAAATGTCCCTGCTTTAAAAGCCTTTCAGCAAGTAGATAAAAAGAATATTGCAAAATTTGTTAGTTCTTTAGGAATAGATATTGCCTATAGTACTAAAGATGAAAATTATAAAAAATACGATAATGGCGGAGACAATATATTAAATGAAGCTTATTCAATTGGTGGTATGTCATATGGTGTAACACCTCTAGAAATGGCTGAAGCTTATGCAAGTTTTGCTAATGGTGGTTACCACATTGAATCTCATGCTGTAATTAAAATAGAATATCGTAATTCAGATGAAACTATAGTAACAAGTGAGCTTAAAGAATATCAAAAAGAAAAAGTAATGTCAGACTCAACAGCATACCTTATGAATAATGTCCTTCAGTATGCTGTAGAATATGGTTTCAGTGGTGGCGCTAGAATTTATGGTTCTACTGTTGCTGCTAAAACAGGTACTTCTAATCTAGATGCTGCTACATGTAGGGCAAAAGGTATTCCAATTGGATCAGTTGGTGATCTTTGGACAGTAGCCTATACTCCAGAATATTCAGTAGCACTATGGTATGGTTATAAAGAAAATGATAGTACTCACTATTTAGGTAGTGCAAGTTATCCAAAAGATGATTTAATGAGTGCTGTGTTTAAAAACATTCCAAAAACTACTAAAAAATGGGAAATACCTTCTTCAGTAGTAGCAGTTACTGTTGAAAAAGAAACATGGCCTGCACAATTAGCAAGTGAATATACACCAGATAGTATGAAAATAACTGAGTATTTCAAAAAGGGAACTCAACCTACTGAAGTATCACAAAGATATGCTAAGTTACCAGCAGTAACAAATCTAAAGAGTACAAAAGAAGGAAGTAATTATAAATTAACTTGGAATTTTAAAACTCCAGATGTATTAGATAGTGCATATCTAAGTAAATATTTTAGTAATTCAGTTTATGGTAATCAATCAGCAAGTTATCTTCAAGCAAGATTAAATTATAATAATAATACCCTTGGAGGATTTGGATTTGGTATATACAAAAAAACAAGTTCTGGTAATCTAGAATTAATAGACTTCATAGATAGCAAAAGTACTGAATATACTTACAAACCAACTTCAAATGGTAGTGTAGATATCATTGTTCGCGCAGAATATAAAAACTTTAAAGATAATGCTAGTGACGAAACAAAAATAACTATCAGTGCCAATAATGTTAAAGAACTAGAGATTTCATTATCAGGTAATGAATCAATATCAGTAACCAAAGGTAACTATAATGAAAAAGGAATAATAGTAAAATATAATGATAAAAATGTAACTCTATTAAGTGATATAACATATACACTAAATAATACCACATACAAATCAAAATCTGAATTAGAAGATGAAATAAATAGACTTGAAACTGACAAGGAGGTTGAAATAACCTACTCTGCTACATATAATAAAATAACAAAAAAGATAACAAGAAAAATAAAAATAATCGAAGGATAAAAAATCCTTCGATTTTTCTAAAAAAAAACAGTTATATATTACATATAACTATTTTTCATTATCCACTAAATATTTAATAATATTAGAAAGATGCATACCATGTGATCCCTTAAATAATACCAAATCTCCATCTTTAAGTAAATCATCTATATATCCATAAGATTCATTTTCATTATTAAAATGTTTTAAATTATCATAATTATTATTTTTTAAATATTCATCAGTATACTTAGTTTCATTACCAATAGTAATAATATAATCTAAATCACTATTAAGTAATACCTTACCTATTTCTTCATGAAGATTCTTACTAAAAGTACCAAGTTCCAAAACATCTCCAATTATAGCAATCTTTCTCTTACCTTCTTTTTTAATCAAAATCTCTAGTGAAGATTTAATAGAATCTAATGAAGCATTATAAGTATCATCTATCAAAGTAGCTCCATTTTTTAATTTTTTAAACTCTAATCTATTACTAGTAAGTTTAAAAGTCTCAATACCTTTTTTAATATTTTCTATATCAACATTACATAATACACCCATTACATAAGCTACTAAAGAGTTATATATAAAAGCAGTATTACCAATATTACATTTAATATTGTTATTATCTATTTTAAACTCAGTTAAATCACTATTAATATCTTTAGCCATATAATCACTATCATTATCTATACCAATAGTAATAATCTTATTTAAAGACCTTATATACTCAATATTATCATGTAATATATCATTATCATTATTGATAATAAGTGGTCCACTAAGTCCTTCAATTATTTCTAATTTTGCTTTCATTATATTTTCTCTGGAACCTAAGTTACCAATATGCGCAGTACCTACATTAGTAATTACCGCCATTGTAGGCTTAGCTATATTAGTAAGAAAAGATATTTCACCAAAATTATTCATACCCATTTCAATTACCATAATATCTTCATCTTTTAATCTAAGTATTGTAAAAGGAAGACCAATATGATTATTGTTATTACCCTCAGTCTTAAGTACCTTATACTTAGTGCTAAGTACTGCATATATCATATCTTTCGTGGAGGTCTTACCTACACTACCGGTAACCCCTACTACTGGAATATCATATAAACTTCTTTTATATCTAGCAAGGTCTTGTATACATTTTAATGAATCCTCTACTAAAACAATAGTTCTATCCTTATATTCCAAAGAAATATCATTAACATCAATATTATCTAGTATACAAGCCTTAGCCCCCTTTTCAAGAGCATCTTTATAAAACTTATTACCATCAAAAGATTCTCCCTTAATACCAACATAAATATCCCCTTCTTGAATAGTTCTAGTATCATGAGAAAAATTATCAAGTACTAAGTTAATATCACCACATAATAATTTACCATTAAATTTATCAATTATATCTTTTACATAAATCATATATAACACCTACTCATAAGAATCATTAATAATACTATCAATACTAGATAGCTTATCATCTATCTCTTTTAAAGATACTGCACTCTTCTCTACCTTAACTGAAGTTTTATCTTCCTTTTCCTTATCATTATATGTTTCCATACCTTTAATATTATAAGAAGATAATATTCTATCTTTGATTACATAAGAACCATTACTATATCTATCCATAATAGGAATCTCTGTAATCTTAATTTCCTTAGTATAATTATCAGATACAATACCAATTAGACTCTTAGAATCTTCAATATAAACACTAATAATCTTACTAGGATTACTCTTAATTACCTTCATAAGAAGTATTCCTCTCTTAGCTCTTGAAGTCTTTTCAAATTCTAATAATTTAACTCTCTTACCAGTACCCTTATCAGTAAGTATTGTAATATATTCACTACCAGCATCAAATAGTATTCCACTAACTACATAATCATCTTTTAAGTTAATAGACTTAACACCAGCAGCCTTAATTCCTACTACTGGAACCTCACTAACATCATACCATAGTCCATAACCACACGAAGTAGCAATAAATATTTCACTATCACTAGAGTCAGTAACACTAACTATTTCATCACCATCTTTAAGATTCATCATCTTAATAGGTTTACTATATCTCTGTGCTTTAAATTCATTAAGTAAAGTTCTCTTAATCATACCATTCTTAGAAAAACTTGTAATATATTTTTCTTCATCAAAATCACTTACAAACATAGAATATACTATTTTTTCATTATCCATTAATGGTATAATATTACTAATATGTTTACCTAAATCCTTCCATTTACATTCAGGTATATCATATACTGGTAAATATAAATAATTACCTAAATTAGTAAATAATAATATTACATCAGTAGTATTAATATTATACATACCAATAGTATAATCATTTTCTTTGAGTAATGTATCCTCTCCATTAGAAGAACTATAACTTCTATAAGGAACTCTCTTAATATATCCCTCATTAGTAACTACTACTACTACTTGTTCTTTAGGTATCATTCTTGTAGTATCAACCTTAACATCAGCAGCCTCATCCCTAATCTCTGTTCTTCTAGGAATAGCATACCCCTTCTTAATCTTTCTAAGATCATCTTTAATAACTGAATTAAGTTTCTCAGGACTAGTTAATATTTCCTCATATAACTTAATCTTTTCTGCTAATTTTTTCATTTCTTCCTCTAAAGTAACAATATCAGTATTAGTAAGTCTATATAGTTGTAAATTAACTATAGCTTCAGCTTGCTTATCAGTAAATTCATACTCTTTAACCAAATTAACAATAGCATCTGCCTTATTCTTACTTCTTCTAATTAATGCAATAACTTCATCCAATATAGATATAGCCTTAATTAAACCTTCCATAATATGATAACTTGCACTAGCGGTCTTTAAATCATATTCTGTGCCTTTATATACAATCTCTTTTTGATGAGCAATATAAGCATCTAATATTCCAAGTAAACCAAGTTGCATAGGTCTACGATTAACAATAACAACATTATTAAAGTTATAAGATATTTGTAAATCAGTATTCTTATATAAATAATTAAGAATATTATTAGCATCAGCACCTTTCTTTAAGTCAATAGCAATTTGTAGTCCTTCTTTATCTGATTCATCTCTTACTTCTACTATACCATCAAGTTTTTTATCTAATCTTACTTCATCTATTTTACGAACAAGTAAAGATTTGTTAACATCATAAGGGATCTCATTAATAATAATCTTATTCTTATCAATAACAGCTTTAGCTCTTATATATATTTTTCCTCTACCAGTTTCATAAGCTTGCTTTATACCATCTAAACCAAGTACTATACCACCAGTAGGAAAATCAGGTCCTTTGACATAATTCATTATTGTATCAAGTCTACTATTAGGATTATCAATTCTAAATACAGTAGCATCAATAACTTCACCTAAATTATGAGGAGGCATATTAGTAGCATAACCAGCACTAATACCAGTAGTACCATTTACAAGTAAATTAGGAAATCTACTTGGAAGTACTGTAGGTTCTAATAATCTATCATCGTAATTAGGAGCCATAGGTACAATACCAGTCTTATCAATATCTCTTAGAAGTTCTCCAGCTATTTTAGAAAGTCTTGCTTCAGTATAACGACTAGCAGCAGGACTATCTCCATCAATAGAACCATTATTACCTTGCATCTCTATTAAAGGAGCTTCATTCTTCCAAGGCTGACTCATTCTAACTATAGCCTCATAAATAGAACTATCACCATGTGGATGATAATGTCCCATAACATTTCCAACAGTTGTTGCTGATTTTCTGTGAGGCTTATCAGGAGTATTTCCTTCCTCATACATAGACCAAAGAATTCTTCTATGAACCGGTTTCAAACCATCTCTTAAATCTGGAATAGCACGAGAAGTTATAACACTCATTGAATAATCTAAGAAAGAACTCTTAACTTCATCTACTATATTATTTACATTGTGACTATCTCTCTCATGAAATTTACCAGAAAAATCATTTTCATTGTTAACAACTTGTGAATTATCAACATTTTCATTAGTATCCATTCTCTACCTCCTATATATCCAAATTTTGAACAAATTGAGCATTTTGTTCAATAAATTCTCTTCTAGGCTCTACTTCATCACCCATTAATTTTTCAAATATTGCATCTGCTGCAATACAATCATCAACAGTAATT
>OLHG01000046.1_pt1 | contig 89279 bp, 79 predicted proteins | sample 1605971 | NCBI WGS metagenome assembly OLHG01 (sample SAMN03283289) | human gut metagenome | biome: human-associated habitat; material: feces | host: Homo sapiens | place: Peru | collected 2012 | reverse complement strand
CTACTGCATCTGCATATAATTCTATACTTCTTTTTATACTAGAATTTTTACTATCCTCTATTATATCTAATACTATTGGGGTTGCAATTAATGCGATTATAGCTAGTATTACTATGACCGCTAATAACTCTATTAAAGTAAAACCATTTCTTTTCATGTTATCCTCCTATATTTTACTATCTAAATTATATATTATCTTGTCCTATTAGTCAATATTTATACTAAATTCTTTTAATGCATTTTCCCCTGTTTGATTTATTATATCTTCTATACTTAAATTTTTTAATTCAGCTAATTTTAAAGCCACATAATATACATTTGAAGGTTTGTTTTTTTGCCCTCTATATGGTTCTGGTGTTAAATAGGGACTGTCTGTTTCAAGTAATATATCTTTTAAATCAATATCTTTTACTATTTCCTGTAATTTTTTTGAATTTTTAAAAGTTAATACTCCACCTACACCAATTTTATAACCTATCTTTATAAATTCACGTGCCATTTCTAAACTAGAATTAAAACAATGTATTGAACCCTTTAAATTATATTTTTTTAATATATCATAAGTATCTTGTATTGCTTCTCTAGAATGTACTATAACGGCCTTATTATATTTTTTAGCTATATCTAATTGTTTAATAAATAATTCTTTTTGTTGTTCTTTATTGTCTTTTACCCAGTAATAATCTAAACCTATTTCTCCTATACCAACTATTTTTTTATTATTTAAATTATCTTCTATAAATTTCAAATCAGATTCTTTAAAATTCTCTATTTCTTCAGGATGAATACCCAATGTACCATATACATTGTCATATTTATTTACAAATTCTATAACTTCTTTATTTGTTTTTAAATCACAACCACTTGCAATCATTATTCCATCAAATTCATTTATTATCTCATCTAAATTATTATAGTCATCACATGATAGATGACAATGAGTATCTATTAACATTTTACCACCAAAAAAATTATACCATAAACAGTATAATTTTTCTATTACTTTGATATTTTACCTATTATTAAAAATATATAAAAGGTAATTAAATAAGCTAAATCATACAAATCCTTGCTAACAACGAAACTACCTAAGAATAGATATGTAATAAATACTACTGTAAGTATCCATAAATATTCTCCAATACTTTTATTTGTTATCATACTCTCTCCTTATATTTAGCACAACAATAAAACTATAACACATATAATAGTTTTAATAAATAGTTATTTAAATAATTCTGTCGACAAAATAATACAATTTACATATTATTTTACAAAAAAAGAGTTATTTTCCTAACTCTTCTAATTTTTTATCTTTATCTATTCTTATAAATAAAGGTTCTGGATCATTTAATTCCTTTTGAGGTTCTAGTTTTCCAAATTCCTCTGTTGTATTTATATCTTTAATATCCGTATTTAATTGTTCAAATATTCTATCACTAGTACTTGGAAGATATGGTGATAATAATATTGCACCAATTCTAATAGATTCTAGTAAATTATATATAACTGTTTTTAATCTATCAGTTTTACCTTCTTTAGCAAGTGTCCATGGTGTTGTTTCATCAATATATTTATTACATCTTTTAAATATTTCAAATACTTCATCTATTGATTCTGATACTTTTAGATCATCCATTTTTTCTATACATTTTTTATAAGCGCTTGTAACTGTTTCAATTAAATCATCATCAATTTCTTCTTTTATACCTATATCAGGAACTATACCATTAAAATATTTTTTAGCCATTGAAATTGTTCTGTTAACTAAATTTCCAAGAATGTTTGCTAAATCTGAATTGAATCTTTCAATAAGTAATTCATAAGTTATATTTCCATCGTTTGCAAAAGGTATTTCATGTAGAACATAATATCTTACAGCATCTACTCCAAACTCATTTACTAAATCATCTGCATATATAGCATTACCTCTACTTTTACCTATTTTATCGTTATTAGATAGTAACCAAGGATGTCCAAATATTTGATGTGGTAATTCCAAATCTAAACTCCATAAAAATGCAGGCCAATATATACTATGAAATCTAACTATATCTTTCCCTATTAAATGAAGATCTGCTGGCCACCATTTTTTAAATTCTTCACTTGGAGCATCCACATCATATCCTATGTTTGTAATATAATTTGTAAGAGCATCTAACCATACGTATATAACATGTTTTGAATCAAAATCTACTGGTATCCCCCAATCAAAAGATGTACGAGAAACACATAAATCTTGTAATCCAGGTTTTATAAAATTGTTTAACATTTCATTTTTTCTTGACTCTGGTTGTATAAAATGAGGATGTTCTTCAATATATTTTTCTAATTGTTTTTGATACTTTGATAATTTAAAGAAATATGCTTCTTCACATTTTTCACTTACTTCTCTACCGCAATCAGGACATTTTCCATCTACTAGTTGCGATTCTGTCCAAAATGATTCACAAGGTGTACAATATAAGCCTTTATATTCACCTAAATATATATCACCTTTATCATACATTTTCTTAAATATTTTTTGAACTTGTCTTTCATGTATTTCATCTGTTGTTCTTACAAATTTATCATATGAGGTATTCATTATATCCCATATTTTTTTTATTTCAGTTGATATTTCATCTACAAATTGTTTAGGTGTTTTACCTAAATCTTTAGCTTTTAATTCTATTTTTTCTCCATGTTCATCTGTTCCTGTTTGAAAATAAACATCATAACCTTCTAATCTTTTAAATCTAGCAATCGCATCTGCAAGAACTATTTCATAAGTATTACCTATATGTGGCTTTCCAGATGTATATGCGATTGCTGTTGATATATAATATTTTTGTTTTTCCATATTATCCCTCTTTCTTTGATGTTGAACCTATCCCACCCATTCTCGTAGTACTAACTTCATCATCATCTACCATTAAATATTTCATAAATATTCCTTGAATCATAGCTTCTCCTTTTTTTACACTATAATCCTTATCTCCTTCATTTTGAATTTTTATCCAAATATGGCCCTCATTATCACCATTATTATAATAATCTGCATCTATTACTCCAACTTGATTGCACATTCGAACATTCCACTTAAAACCCATGCTACTTCTATCTATTAAAAATAAAACTTCATCGTCATTAAATTGAGACTTAATTCCCGTTGGTATTTTCATAATTTCTCCAGGTTTTAATGTATAATCAAAAAGTGCAAAAAAATCATATCCTGCTGAACTTTTAGTTCCTCGTTTTGGTAAATTATATGTCTCATATAATTCTTTGTTATCACTAATATCTTTTTTAAATTGTTCAAAACTTATTTTTTCAAATTTTCTCATATAACCTCCTATAAAAAAAATTCACTTCCATATAAGGACGTGAATTTACGTGGTACCACCTTAATTCGTGCTAAAGCACCTTAAAACTATAACGTAGTTAACGTACAGCTCCAGACCCATTCGAAATATTTTAGTATTGTTTGTTTTCACCTTATCAAACTCTCTTATAAATACCTTGATATTTTTCTTTCCTTCTTCGCCTTTGATAACCATATTTTAGCACATTTCAAATTATTGTTCAAGATATTTTGTCATAAATGATGAAACAATTCCAGCCATTTGAATTTCTGGCTCTCCTAATTTTTCATCTTCGCTTATTATTAATATCATTCCAGCAGCTTCACCATTTACAAGAATTGTACACATTACATAGCTGCAAACTAACTCTTCATCCTCTACAAAATTTAATTCTTTAAAATGGTTTTGCATAATTTTATCTCTTCTTTGTATTGATTCTGTTATAAAACTACTTATGTTTTTACCTATATATTTCTTTTTTAATGGGCCACTTCCAGATACAACGGTGTCTGTATCTGTTATAAATATACTATGTTTCATAAATGTATATATCGCATCTGTTAATTCTTGCGCTAAATCATTTATTTTATTCATCATTGAATATTTTTTTAGTATTACTTCTTCATCACGTACAAATATTTCTAAGTTGTCTCCTTCCTTTATTCTTAAATTTTTTCTTATCTCTTTTGGTATAACCACACGACCTAAATCATCAATCCTTCTTATTATTCCAGTTGCTTTCATGTCTACCTCCTAAATTTATTTTGTATTAAATATTGGGTTTTATTCTAAAATTTGGTATAATGTTTATGGTGATAGTATGAAATTTGATATTCTCGTTGAAGAAGAAAATAATTCTTTAATTTTTAAACCTATGTTACCTATTGATTTTTCTACAATAAATATGGATGCATGTATGAAATATGATGATTGTATATTACTCAAAACATCAAATAGTGATTTAAATTTAAAAAAATTATATGATAACATTATAAAAACTAAGGATGAAATAGTTAAAGATTTTGATATTAAAGAAAAAGGTACTTTGGAAATTTCTTTTAATATTAATAAAGATGGTTTAAAAAATAAATTATTAGAATTTGTAAAAAAATATAAGGATTTTAATATTGTAATATATGAAAAAAATTTTAAAGATATAATTGATGCTTTAGGAAATGAAAATTACCCTAATTTGAAAATAGAATTTCCTAATAGCGAAAAACCCATTTCATATAAAGAATTTTATGATATGTATCAAAAATTAATTGATATAATAGATTTTGTTAAACATTATAATCTAAGTCAATTAGAACAAATAATGTTAGTATATGATATAGTTAAATCTAATAAATATAAAAGAGAAGATTCAGGAGAAGACTATAGTACTTCTAGAGATTTAAATAAAATTGTTTCAAATGATAAAATTGTTTGTGTGGGATTTTCAAATTTAATGGCTTTTATATTAACAAATTTAGATATAAAATGTAAAAGTGCGATATATGACTATTCTGATAAAAATAATATTGGACATCAAAGAAATTTTGTGCATTTAATTGATAATAAATATAATATAGATGGAATATTCTTTCTAGATGCAACATGGGATTCTAGAAAAAATGATGGATATTTAGATAATTATCAATTCTTTTTAAAACCATTTAGATTTTTTAAGTTTATTACCAAAACCGAAAATATAATATCTCCTGATAAATTTTCTATACTAGAAAAAAGTAATGAAGAGATTCTTAAAGAATTTGATAAGCCTATGAATTTTAAAGCAATAGCTAGTATATGTATGTTAAATAACGAAATTAATCCTAATGAATTATCGCTTCCTAATTTATTTTCTAAATCAAAGGAAGAATTAAAAGAAATAGCAAGTAATGTTTTGCTAAAATTTAATAAAAAAATAAATATAAATGCATTTAAAAATGCTCTATACAAAGTTAGAAAAATTGAATATATAAATGGAATTATTGATAAACCTTTGAATGAAAGTGATATTGATTCTATCTGTAATAAATATTATAAAGAAAATAGCGAAACAAAACTATTAAAGGTACTTGGATTATATCAAAAACCTACTTTAGATAAAGATTTAAAAGAAGCAAAAGCTAGTAGCATTGAAGAGGATTTGCTTAGAATGAAACTACTAAAATCAATGAAAGCTAAATTAAATGATTTACCAACAAATGATTATATTAAAAGGATGTAAGTTATTTACATCTTATTTTTTTAACTTTTTTAGCACTCTTACTTGACAAGTGCTAAAAAATGAGTATAATGTATATATAAGGAGATGATTTTATGAATAACAATGGATATGAAGAAAATTTACAGAATGTACTTGAAAAGTATGGTCGTGATATTGTTGCCGCTGCTAAAGACGGAAAAATTGATCCCGTAATTGGTAGAGATGAAGAAATTCGTAATATCACCAGAATATTATCAAGGAAAACTAAAAATAATCCAGTATTAATAGGTGAACCTGGAGTTGGTAAAACTGCTATTGTAGAGGGGCTTGCACTTCGTATTGTTAAGGGAGATGTTCCTAATAGTTTAAAAGATAAAACAATTTGGGAACTTGATATGGGAGCACTTATTGCTGGTGCGAAATATCGTGGTGAATTTGAAGAAAGGCTTAAAGCTGTTTTAAAAGAAATAAAAGATTCTGATGGAAAAATTATTTTGTTTATAGATGAAATTCATTTAATAGTAGGTGCTGGAGCTCTTGAAGGTGCTATGGATGCTGGTAATTTACTTAAACCAATGTTAGCGCGTGGAGAAATTTTATGTATCGGAGCAACCACTTTAAACGAATATAGAAAATATATTGAAAAAGATGGCGCTCTTGAACGTAGATTTCAAAAAGTTTTAGTAGGTGCTCCAACAGTACAAGATACTGTTACAATACTAAGAGGTCTTAAATCTAGGTTTGAAGTTTATCATGGAGTAACAATTAAAGATAAAGCCTTAATTGCTGCTGCAACTTTATCTGATAGATACATAACAGATAGATTTTTACCTGATAAAGCTATTGATTTAGTTGATGAAGCATGTGCTACTATTAAAGTTCAAATGGAATCTGTTCCAGTTGAACTTGATACATTAACTCGAGAAATTATGCAATTACAAATAGAAAAAGAAGCTTTAAAAAAGGAAAAAGATGAAATATCTAAAAATAGAATTAACGAAATTAATTCTAAACTGGAAACTTTAAAAGCTAAAGAAACTAAATTAAGAAGTGATTGGGAAGATGAAAAAAATATCAATGTTAAAATAAATAAGAAAAAAGAAGAAATCGAAAAAGCTTCTTTTGAACTTGAAAAAGCTGAAGATAATTACGATTATGAAAAAGCAGCAATATTAAGACATGGTACTCTTCCTAAGTTAAAAAAAGAATTAGAAGAATTAAACTTAAAAAATAAAAATGACATATTAAGTGATACTGTAGATGATGAGTCTATAGCTGCTATTGTTTCTAAATGGACAAATATTCCAGTAAGCAAATTAGTTGGTGGAGAAAAAGAAAAATTACTTCATTTAAAGGATAATATGGCTAAAAGAGTTAAAGGGCAAGATCAAGCTCTTGACCTTGTATCTGAAGCTATTAAAAGAGCCCGTGCTGGTATTAAAGATCCTAATAGACCAATCGGTTCATTTATATTTTTAGGCCCTACTGGTGTTGGTAAAACTGAAGTTGCTCGTACATTAGCTAGTGAACTTTTTGATGATGAAAAACATATAGTTAGAATTGATATGAGTGAATACATGGAAGCTCATTCTGTATCAAGACTTGTAGGAGCTCCTCCAGGATATGTTGGATATGATGAGGGTGGACAATTAACAGAGGCAGTTAGAAGAAATCCTTACAGTATAGTTTTATTTGATGAAATTGAAAAAGCTCACAAAGATGTATTTAATATATTACTTCAAATATTGGATGATGGTAGAATTACTGATTCCCAAGGTAGAACAGTAGATTTTAAAAATACAATAATTATTATGACATCTAATTTAGGTAGTGAATACATTCTAGAGAATAATAAAGATTCAAATAAATTAATTATGGAAGAATTAAGACATACATTTAAACCAGAATTTATAAATAGGATTGATGAGATAATTATATTTAATCCATTAAATAAAGATGTTTTATATAGTATTCTTGATAATATAATTCATAATATAGAAAAAAGACTTGATAATATGCATATTTCAATTAATTTAACGGATAAAGCTAAAAAATATGTTATTGATAATTCTTTTGATGAAAAATATGGCGCAAGACCTATGAAAAGATTTGTAAGTAAAAACATTGAATCATTGCTTGCCAATAACATTATTGAAGATAATATTAAATTTGGTGAAAATATTGTTATTGATATTGATAATGATAAATTTGTAATAAAAAATGGCTAATTATTTAGCCATTTTTTGATATTTTAATTCACCCATTTGTGATGTTGGAATAAATCCAGGTTTTGCTTTAATAACATCTGGTATTCTATTAACAACAGATGCACAAGTAAGTTCTACTGTATTTGGTCTAGTAATAACTATTGTTGTATCTGGATCACCATATATTGTCCATTCGTTTTTATCACAATCTTCAGGAGCATATACTTTTCCTATACATTCACTTTCTATAATTATTCCTTCTTTTGTTGTTGTTGTAACAACAGCACTCATTCCTGTTGCCATACCAGCTTTAACAGTCATATTAAGTGTTGTTGAGTTTATATCTTCATCATGAGTTTGTGGTACACATTTTTGTGTTTGAGATAATACATTTAATTTTAATTTATCACATAACCAACCATTAGTATTCCACATATAGCTTGGTAAGTATTCGCCATTGTCTATTAATTTTTGTCTTTCCTCATCTGTAATTCTATCTACACTAGCTACTTCTTTATCAAATTCTTCCAAAGTAAGACCAGCACCATGTGCTTTTGCTAAAGCTATACCATAATCTTCTACATTATAAGATGAACTTCCTTTTATCTTTGTAATATTATGTGTTGCACCAGCAAGTGTTGTAATTAAATTACCCCAAAATGCATCTTGATAACCACTTCCAGTAATAGTACAATTATTTTTACGAGCTAACTCAGCGATTTCTTTTGTAAGATTAGGTGATGAATTAAATGGATAAAATGCTTCCTCACAAGTTGTAATAGCATTTACACCACATTTAGCACATGTTAAAAGTGCTTCTTTTACATCGTTCATCAAACTCATAGTAGTAACAAGGGCAACATCAGGTTTAGTTTCATTAAGTAAGTTCTCTAATTCTTTTGCATCACGAATTATTACTCCTACTTTATCACAACCTATTACCTCGCTTACATCACATCCTATAACACTAGGGTTAACATCTACTGCTCCAACTATTTCATGTCCATTTTCCATAGCATACTTCATAGTATATATTGACATTTTCCCACAACCAATTTGAACAAATTTTATTTTTTCCATATTATCCTCCTCTTATTATCTTAAGTATATAATGAACTTTGCGCGAATTCAATAGAATTTTAGATGTTTTTTACAAATTTAACACTTATTTACAATATGTGTTTTAATCCAATTTATTTATTTTAATCTAACCAAAATCTCAGCAATGTATAAATAGTATATTTTAAAACTTTAACTCTCACTAATATATATTATCGAAAAAATTTTTATGTATTATCTAAATTTAAGTTAAAAAACAAAATTAACCAAATAATAATATTAAAAAGATAACATTTTTGTTACCTTTTAAGTGATCACAATCTTATTTAATTGTTATTTGAATTCCTTTTACAAGTTTTGCATTATTGTCCAACATAAATAAAACTTGTCCATATGATTCATAATATGAAATACTATTATGATATTCAGCTTTAACACTTTTGTCAGTTTCATCTATTTCGTAATTCTTTGTTCCAAACAACCTTTTTACATCTTCTATTGTAGAATTATTTTTTATTCCATAAAATGAAAAGTTTGCGTTGCTTGTCGATAAATAAATGACATTAGCATTTTTAACTAAAGTTTCACTCGGAGTATTATCAACGCAAAGATAAATTGTAGAATTATTTTTATTTAAATAAACACAAATATTGTTTTGAATACTTTCAACATCTATATTATTTTGCTCATATAATTCCTTTTCTTCTTCAGTTAGCTCGACTTTCCCTGCCTTAGAAACTGTTTGATTTATTATATCTGTATACTTTTCATCTATTTGCCAATTGTTTGCCAAAAATTGTGAAATACTATATGGATGATTATAATCCATACTATCCAAGTTGATTTTAAATTCACTCCAATCAACAACATCAGTTGATTGCATATCTTTATCATTTGAACCATTACTATTTGCTTGTTTTCCACATCCTGTAGTAATGCCTAATATTAATAATCCACATATTAAACTTAATAATATTTTATTTTTCATTTTTTCCACCTCAATTTTTAATTATTTGTAAATTTGAATCTATATGATATTCTTCTTCTGAAACAAGTAATTCGGATGTATTATTTAATATATCACTTAACGTATAGTTAGATAATAGATCTGAATCGTTAGTAACATCAAAGTTAAAGTAACCATATATTTTATCATCCACTATTTTATTTAAAATAGTATTAATATTATCACTCGTTAATTTTGTATTTGAAAAGAAATAAACTTCAACACTACATTTTCCACTATTTATATATTCATCAAAAGTATATATTGGAGTAGAAAGTGTCGGACTTCCAAATCTAACTTTTATTTCAAATTTGCCATAATTACTAGCAATATCATAAAAATACTTTTCCGCATCATCCTTCATATACAACTTAAAATAGTCATCTTTAAAAGAATAATTATTATTTTCTTCTTATAAATAAACTGTCACAACTTCATTGTATTTTTCTGATTTAAAATAACATCGATCATTCCATCCAGGAAACAAATCATATCCACAATTAACAAACGTAAAATTATCATTTTCATTAGAATAATTATTATTTAAATATTCTAAAGTTAAACTTTCATTAGATTTATTATTTTTATTATTTTTGTTAAAACAACCTGTTAAACACAATACAAATATTGTTATGCATAATATTAATAATATAATTCCGACAACAACATAATTTTTGCTTGTTTTATTAGAATTATTAATTACATAATTTTCATTACTAGCAATATCTTTTATAAAATCAAAATCCATTTTTGCTTTTGTTTCTTTTGATAAGGTAGTTAAAGTTTTATTAGATTCATTTATACCACTTGTTCCATCTTTAATAAAACTACTTCCCCTATATAAATTCCAATATATGCAACTTATAATAGAAAGTATAGAGTCTTTATCATCTTTTATAAACAATTCATACTCATCCGCAAAATTTTTAACAATCATTTTGCTTGATAGAACAGCAATAGTATTATCATTTTCTTTTATTACTAAATACAAACCTTTACTACCAAATCCTACTTCATATAATTTAAAATTTCTATTACCAATATTTAAATCCCACCAATAATTAGTGCTAATAAATTTATTATCACCGCTAAAACTTATTATTCCAATCTCGGTATTATTAGTCATTAATTTAGATGTCTCATTAAAATTTTTATATGGTACTATAAGAGATATATTATTATTTTTATAATTAATATTTCCTATAATATTGTTATTATCTAAAATAAAGTCATAGTTGTTTATTATGTTATTATTTTTATCACTTAATGTATATTGCTCTTTTGTTCCTTTATAAATTGTTCTTTTTACTTTTAAAATCATATTATATACCACCTTTTTTATTATTAATTTTTTTACGCCTTTTAGGTTTTGAAAATATAAATAATATAATAACAAATATTAAATGCAATACATAAGTTATATACACACCTAAATCTAGATTGATAATATTATTTGCGGAATAAATTATTATTCCAATTAAATTTAAAAAATAAACAATACTATGTATAAAAACTATTGGTTTTTTTACAGTCCTTAAATTAACAAATAGCAATATAAATTGTACAACAGTAGAAACTAATATTAAATAACTATTCATTGATGAAATTGCAACTAAAGATAATATTAAACATAATAACACACTAATTATTACTGGTTTATATTCTTTAGTTATTTCATCTAATTTTTTCTTTGAATCAATATATGTTTCTCTATCAATATATTGAAGATCATCTATATAAACAAAATCATAATTATCATCTACGTAAAAAATATCCGTTTCTTCGTTCAACGCAGGATATGTATTTGGAAAGTCCATATAACATTCTCCAACCTTTAAAACATTTTCTTTTGTTTTGTATTCAATAGTGATTATAATTCCTTTTTTGCCATTTCTTGCATATTCTGGCATAAATACGTTTACAACTTTGCCTTTTACTCTCTTTTTATTTTTTGATTCTATTACTGCAATACATTTATTAAAATTTTCTCCATATTCTTTAAAATAGTTAATCCCAGCTTTTGGAAGGGTAAATGGATACTCTTTCATATTTTCCTCCTTTTACTTTGTTTCAATTTCTACATTTTTTATCAAAATATTAATTTTTTCTTTTATTATTAATCTTTTTACGCCTTTTAGGTTTTGAAAATGGATTTTCTAGAATTGCAAGTGATGTCAGTGCAAGTAGACAAAAACAGTTAATTAGTATATTTTTATTTATGTTAAAAGTATAGTACATAGGATTTTTTGGTGAATAATAAATTGTCTTTTTGTCTCCATATTTAGTTTTTGAAGATACATTTAATTGACTTGCTTCATAAAAAACATTATTAACTTCATAATTATATAAAGCCCCAGTTTCTTGATAACGACATTTTTGAGAAACATTTTCGGCTCCCATAGTACAATCTTTTTCTATAGAATAAGTATATGTTCTATCAACAATAGCATCGTTTTTTTCATAATTGATTTTTGTTTTTAATATATTAACTATATTATTCAAACAATACAAATCCCCAAAGATACATATTACAAACATTATAAATGAAATTGAATTTTTCTTTTTTCTAACAACTATAAAATAAAATACAAGTATAAGTAAAAGTAAAATATTTATACATACACATTTTATCAAAAAGAAATTGTCTAATACTACTTGTTCAGGATTTTCAGAAGAAAAATAAATAATTTGAGTATCACCAATGTTATGAACTTTGTCGGTTAATGCACCTTTATATTCATACTTATACTCTTTTTCATTAACAAAATAAGAATATTCAATTTTTAAGCCAACATAATTTTGGAATGATTCATTATAATTATATTGTTCTATATTTGTTATTGTAGATTTTACACTAGTATATTTATTATTATAGAATTTTAAACAATTCAAACTTATTGCTAAAATTATGTATATTATGAAAATCAAAAACCCCACATTAAAAATAATACTGATATAATTTTTACTTAAAAGCTTTTTTATTTTTTGTATAAACTGTTTCATTTTTCTATACTTCCTTTATCTAAAATAATATTATTAACATCATACACTTTTATTGGTTCTTTTTCACCTTTAATAAATACTAAATAAAACTTATCACCGATTTTAGAATCTAAATAATCTTTTTTATCAGCATAAACAATTTTTTTATAATTTTTAAATTTAAAAGAAATCATTTTGTTTGAATCACTAAATTGAAGATTATTATTTAAGGAAACAACTTCATCTTCTTTGATTATAAAATTTTCTTTTTTAATATTATTAATAACAGTTAATAAATGTTTAATATGCAATATAGCATTCAATAAGGCAAATATAAACATTAAAGAAGTAATTATCAATCCTGCCCAATTAAAATAAAACGTATAAGATGCAATCATAACAGGTGCTATTACAAGTACAGCCAAAATATCAAATAATACAGTTTGTTTTTGCTTTTTATCAAAAAAGTCACCGATAATTGTTTCTTTATTTACAATGATTTTCTTATTATGATTTTCTTTTTCTAAATTAAATTCTTCTAGTTTTATATAATCTTTTACTTCATTTATAGTTTTTAATTTATCTTTTTCACTTTGTGCTAAAGTATACTCATTGGCATGAAAGATATAAGGAATGCTTGTCCCTTTTATGAAAACCAAATAAAATTTATCACCAATTTTATATTCATTACCTTCCTTTAAATCTCTAAAAAATATATATTTATCATACGCCTTAAAAAAATCCTTAAAATATAATCTCCAACCAGAACGATCGACATTTTCACCACTAAAAGCACGATCGTTATAATAATATTTATCCATCAATTCATCTAAAATGATAACATATTTATTATTTCTAACTATTATTGCTGTTTTTATTGTTTTCAAACTTATAATTATAGGTATTAAACACATTGCTATTCCAAAAATAATACCAAATATCATTGTAAAGTTGTTTTCTGCATACTTTATTGCTAAATAAATTAAAATTAAACCAATTGTAAAAAATATTAAAAGAAATAAATTTAATCCAACATTATAATAAATACCTGAATCAACCATTATTGTTTTTTTATTTAATATATCTTTTTTTACCTTTCTTTTCTTCCTTTTGATTAATGTATGAATTATTGGAATAATAAAACATAAAACCACAATTATAAACATTATTATATGAAAATTTTCAAATAAATTTATTATTAATTTTTCCATTTTTCAACTCCTATCACTAACTTAAAATTTATTTTTTTGTATTTCTTCTTAAAACTAAAAGTATAACACCAAATAATATTAAACTTATACCTAATAATATAGGTAAAACCAAATTAGTATTAAATATAGATGTACAACCCAAGATTGGTCCTTCACCACCATTAATTACATAGAAAGGTTTCCCACATACAAAACTACCAATCAATGCAAATACTAAGAATATTCCACTATTAATTGCTCCTAAAACAATTAATATAATAGATAAAGTTAAACTAAATTTTTTATTCATTTAAACCACCTTTACTAATCCAATCAGGATCGTATTTTGAAATTAAATCTTTATTAGAATCTTTTTGATAATATTTAACAACTGATTTAGACGCTTTAACTCCTGGTTTAAATTTCCCTATAACATACAAATAATAAGTTAATAGTATTGATATAAAAGTGTTATCATCATCTTTAATATAAATAGTGTAATCATGTAGATCATTATAAATAACATTACTAAATTCTATTTGGGATATTTGAATATCATTTTTATATATGACACATACCTGTTTATCACCAAACCCTATTGAATAAAGTTTAAATTCTTCTTCATTATAATTACACTTTATATATTCATATTTTGAAAAAAAATTTTTCTTAAATACTGTTTGGAATATTTCACCTGTTATATTTTTATTTTCTATTATGTTATAAGGTCTAAATTTTTTGTTTGAACCTGTCAATACCTTATTTACAAATTTTAAAGTAAAGTTTTTATTATGAAATGTACCATCTACGATTGCATCCATAGAACTAAGTTTCCCTTTTATAAAAGCTTTTCCTATAACATTATCATTTTCTAATATTTCAAATTCTGCACTATACATTTCTTTATTTTTTTGCCTTAATAATATTTTATTCATATCAATCACCATTTTCTAATTCTTAAACTATCATCACTTACAATAAAATTGGAAGCATTTTAAACTCAATTTTATTTATACAATCTATATTTTCATCCAAACTTCCTTTATAATCAATTCATTTCTAAGGTATTATTTGTAATACTAAAAGATTTTGAAGCAACAGAAATTGATGTCATATCTTTATAATTATTTTTTGTTATATTATAAAAATCTTTTTCATCAACAATATATATAACTCCACTTATAAATTGACCCTCAAACAATACACTATCTAATTTACTTTTTATAACATTTAAATCATTATCAGTAGTATATATTGCAATATTTAAAGTTGGAACATTCTTTATATATTCTTTAACTTCCAAATACTTTTGATTTTCATTGGTAAAATAACTTTCGGATGAAGCAAATATTTTATAATTTTTAGTAAATTGACTTTGATAATATTTAGAAATTTCATCGTCATAAATTATTGAATAATATGTATCTGTTATATAATTATCATTAACGTTGACTTCAAATTTTTGATTATTATTATTTGAGAATATTTTTGTTTCTGATTTGGATGACCAAACATCATCACCTAAAGAAACATAATTAAAACTTTGATTATATTTATTCTCTAAATATTTAATTATTTTATCATTATCAATTTTTGAACTACATCCAGTAACAAACATTAAGAAACCAATAATCAAGTATATATATTTTTTCATTTTTAAACCTCCTTAACATTTTTTGAAGCGTTAAATCTTTTATAAATTATTAAAATTGTTAACATCAATATCGAATAAATAGGTATTAATATCATATAATCTATTTTATATACAATATGAAGAAAAAATTTGCTAATAATAAAATTTAACAAAAATGATACTATTTTTAAAATTTGACCAATTATAGAAAATAAATATATTTCTTTTTTATCAAATATAGCAATAATAGACATTACTAATGAAATCAATAATAACATTATCACAGGTAACTGAATAAATAATTCAATTAACTGTCCAAATCCGTACTCATAACTTTCTGTTATTTGATATTTATAAAAGAAAAAAATTACAAAAATAATTGACATTATCAAATCTATTATTTTTAAGCATTTTATATTATTTGTTTTTAAATTAATTTTTTTGTCTATTCTTTTGGATTTGTAATCAAAATTTGAGCCCTGAATCATTTTTTACCTCCTCCTATCATACATTATATCACACTTTGTCGTATTTTCTTACACAAATTCGATTTTAAGTATTTTTGATGGGAAAATTGACATGGTGATTAATATGAATTTTGAAAGATTATTCTTTTTAAGAGAAGAAAAAGACTTAACACAGGAAGATATAGGAAAAATGTTAAATGTCAGTAGGACTGCAATTTCTCAATGGGAAACAAGTAAAGAAATTATACCGCTAGAGCAACTTAATGCATATGCTAATTATTTTAATGTCAGTTTAGATTACATTGTACAAATAAGCAATGTAAAAGAATATAAAATTTTAAATAAATCATTAAATCCTAAAATAGTAGGAAAAAGATTACTCTATATACGCCATAAATTTGGTATAACACAAGAAGAACTTGCCAATAATTTAAATACCACTCATTCAACTATTAGTGCTTATGAAACAGGTAAAACTTTAATCTTAACTGTTTTTGCTTATCAAATATGTGTTAAATATAATGTATCAATGGATTGGTTATGTGGTAGAGTAGATTAAATAATTTTGAATTGATTACAAAAAAAGCAATAAATTTAATTTTTTATTGCTCTTTTTAATATATCTATCATATCACTTAAATAATATATGAAATGTTTATCTAATCCTACTGTATCTAATGTTATAGTAAGTTCATTATCTTTCATAGAAAATCTAAATTTTCTAGATAGGCTTAACACATCCATAAATAATAATTCTCCATCTATTTTTTGTGTTATTTCTCTAGTTAAAGTAATAGAAATAAAATTCTTTGTTTGATTTACTTTCTTAATATCTATTGTTTGTAATTTTTTTTCTAATAGTTCTTCATACATATAAATAATTATATTTTCATCTAGTGTTCCAAACCTATCTTGCAATTCTTGTTTTGTCTTTTCTAAATTTTCTACTGAATCTATGTTATTTATTTTCTTATGTATTTCTATTTTTATTTCTTCTTCTTTAGCATACTTATCTCCAATAGTTGTTTCTACTTCTATGTATGGCATTATATCTGTTTCCTCTTTTTTTATTGGAATTCCTTTTAATTTATTTACTTCATCATTTAACATATCAAGAAATAATTCTACACCTATGTCATCAATAAAACCTGATTGTGAGGCACCTAATATATCTCCCGCTCCTCTTATTGATAAGTCTCTCATAGCTATACTAAAGCCACTTCCAAGTTCTGTAAATTCTTTTATAACATTAAGTCTTTTTTTTGCTACGTCTGTAAGTATTTTACCTTTGTTATACATTAAATACGAATAAGCTATTTTATTTGATCTACCTACTCTACCTCTTATTTGATATAACTGAGATAATCCATATCTATCTGCATCTATTATAATCAATGTATTAACATTTGGTATATCTATGCCTGTTTCAATTATCGTTGTACATAAAAGGACATCATATTCATGATTCATAAATTTATACATAACATCTTCTAGTTCATCACGAGATAGTTTTCCATGTCCTGTAATAATTTTTGCTTCTGGAACTAATCTTTCTAATTCTTTTTTCTTTGCTTCCATACTTGCAATGTCATTATAAAGAATGAAAACTTGACCATTACGAGCCAATTCTTTATATATAGCATCTTTTATTACGTTTTTGTTTTCTTCTAACACATAAGTTTGAATAGGATATCTATCTACAGGAGGAGTTTCTATTAATGACAAGCTTCTAATACCTGCAAGTGACATTTGAAGTGTTCTAGGAATTGGAGTTGCTGATAATGTAAGTACATCTATATTGTTTTTATAAGATTTAATTTTTTCTTTATGTTTAACTCCAAATCTTTGTTCTTCATCTATTACCAATAATCCCAATCTTTTAGGATTAATATCTTCACTAAGTATTCTATGAGTACCAATAAGTATATCTACTTTACCTTCGCTCAAATCATTAATTATCTTATTTTGTTTACTTTTTGGAACAAACCTATTTAATAACTCTATTCTAACAGGAAATTCTTTAAATCGTTCTATAGCATTTTGGTAATGTTGATTTGAAAGAATTGTTGTTGGACAAAGAAATAAAACTTGTTTATTTGACATTATAGCCTTAAATATTGCCCTGAAAGCTACCTCTGTTTTTCCATATCCTACGTCACCACATAGTAATCTATCCATTGGTACATTTTTTTCCATATCTTTTTTTATTTCTTCTGTTACTTTTAATTGATCTTTTGTTTCAACAAATGGAAATTCTTTTTCAAATTCTAATTGTTCCTGACTATCTTTTTCAAATGCATATCCTATTGCCATTTCTCTTTCTGAGTAAAGTTTTAATAAATCACCTGCTATACTTTCTATTTTCTTTTGTATATGTAATTTTGTCTTTTTCCATTCTGTTCCACCTAACTTATTTATTTTTGGTTGTATTCCTTCATTTGAAGAATATTTATTTACAAGTTCAAGTTTTTCAACTGGAATATACAATTTATCGTGATCCTTATACTCTATGGTAAGATAATCCTTTTTCAAGCCATTTTTTGTTAATGTTTTTATACCAGTATAAATGCCTATACCATGTAATATATGAACCACATAATCTCCTACATTTAATTTATTTATATCTCTAATTTTTGAACCTATTTTAAAATTTGATTTATAGGCGGTAGATAAATCTTTTTTATTGAATAGTTCTTTCTCTGAAACTACAACATATTTATCTAATATATACCCATTATTTATTTTTTTTACTACTAAGTTTATTTTGTTATCTATTATATCTTTTATACTACTTACAATTACATGTTTACTATTTAATTCATCTTCTAATTTTTGAACCTTATACCTATCACTCAAACATACAATAACAGTTTTATTTTCTTTTATATATGATTCCAATTTCTTTTTTATAGATTCTATACCACCTACAAAATTTTCTAATTCATATGATGTATATTTAATACTATTTTTATAATTAACTGTATTATCGAAAGATACAAAATTTATTTCTTCATAAGGATATGAAATTTTTAAATCAAACATAAATTTTGTTTTAATATCTAAATTGTTATTTTTTTTATAATCATCCATTTCATCTAATAATAATTTATAATTTGTTAAAATAGAATCTTTATCATCATAAAAAATTATTGGATTATCAAGATAGTCTAATATAGAACTAGGAGTTATGTAATTAATTATTTCTCTATATTTAATATCCTCCTCTATCACTTTATCTATTATAAATTCTGATGATGGCTTTATTTCTACATCTGTTAATCTATTTTTGGATATTTGTGAATCAATATCAAATTCACTAATACGCTCAACATCATCTCCCCAAAATTCTATTCGTATTGGATTTTGATAATTTATTGGAAATATATCAACAATAAAACCTCTAACAGCCACCTCACCTGTTTTTGTTACTATTGACTCTCTTTTATAACCAATTTTATATAAATTCTCTACTAATTCATCCATTTTATACTCTTTATTAACTTCTATATTTATAAACGAATTTATATATGTTTGTTTTGATGGTAAATATCTTAAAAATCCCATCAAATTTGTTATAACAATTCTCTTTTCTTTTAATACATTGTTTAGAGTATCTAGTCTAGTGAATTTAAACTCAGGACTAATAGCTAGTGCTTCACTAGTTAAAAAATCATCCATTGGAAAGAAAGATACTAAATTAGTGTAATTATTTAATGTTTGATATATTTTATTTGCCTCATATAATGATGAGGTAACACAAATTATAGATTTATTTTCTTTTTTAAATTTTTTATACAAAAATAAACCTTTTAATTCTGTGGTAAGACCACATACAGAATCTCCATCCAAATTTATTAATATGTTATCAAAAAAATTCATAGTATCCTCCTTTCACGAACAAAATGATACAAAACTGTATCATTAATTATATTTATTCATTAAATTATCAAAAGGTAATTTAAGATAATCCTCTATAATATTTGGCATATTATCTATTATTGGTTGCAATAATTTTAATTCTTCTTTAGTAAATTTTCCTAAAACATAATCCTTGGTATCAATTAGTTTATTATTTGATATGCCTATTTTTATTCTCTTATATTCTTGTGTCGATAAATGTTGTTCTATATTCTTAAGTCCATTATGTCCTCCACTTGAACCTTTGTATCTCAATCTATAGGTTCCAACAGGAGTATCTAAATCATCACAAATTACTAGTATATCATCTATATTTATTTTAAAGAAATTTACAAAATCTCTTATAACTTCACCAGATAAATTCATATATTTACCTGGTTTTAAAAGTAATACTTTTTCTTGATTATAACTAAATTGTGCATACTCACCCTTAAATTTATTGGAATCAAATTTTATATTAAAATGTTTTGCTATACTATCAACACACATAAATCCCACATTATGCCTTGTGTTATTGTATAACTTTCCAGGGTTCCCTAATCCTACTATAAGTTTCATGTTTCACTTCTTTTCTATATTATGATATATATCATAAACTTCGCTTTTTTTCATTCCACGTTCACGAGCTACTATTTTTATTGCATCCATTACACTCCTATTATCTTCTATATATAAATTAACATGTTCTGGTATTGTTAAATTTTTATATTGTATTGTTTCTTTGTTGCCTTCAATAACCAAAACCAATTCACCTTTATAGTCATTATTTTGATTAATTAATTCTTCGATTGTACCTCTATAAATTTCTTCATATTTTTTTGTTATTTCCCGGGAAATTGCAATTTTACGATTATTTCCCAAGATATTTCCCAAATCTTTTAATGTTTTATTTATTCGATGAGGTGCCTCATATATTATTAAAGTTGCTTCTATATTTTTCAATATTTCTAATTCTTTTTTTCGCGCACTATCTTTATTATTTAAAAAACCATAATAGTAAAATGGCATGGGACTTATTCCTGATGAAGTAAGTGCTGGTATTAAAGCAGTTGCTCCTGGTAAACTTACTACGTTAAATCCATTATCTATAGCACATTTTGCAAGTTCAAATCCAGGATCACTTATTATAGGAGTTCCTCTATCACTTACAAGTCCTACGTTTGAACCATTATTTAAATAATCTAATAATTTATTAATATTTTTTGATTCATTAAAATTATGGCTAGATATTAATTTTTTATTTATATCATAATATTTTAATAATTGTCCTGTAACTCTTGTATCTTCACAAAATACTACATCCACTAGCTTTAAAATATTTAAAGACCTCATAGTTATATCTTCCATGTTTCCTATTGGAGTTGGGATTAAATAAAGAGTTGGACTGTTATCATAACTTTTTTGAGACATTGTTTCCTCCTATTCAAAATATTTTTTTATTGTTTCAGTATACTCACCATTTTTTTCATGTGTATATAGCGGTGGCATTATTTTCAATCCTGGTTTACCATTTTTTGTTCCTTCTATAAGCATTATATTAGCTTCCATATCTATTTTAGGATATATAAATTGAACTCGTTTTGGTTCAATATTGTTTTTTTTCATTTCATCTATAATTTCAACAAATCTCTCTGGTCTATGTACTATTGCGATTACCCCATTATTTTTTAATAATTTTTTTGCTATAGTAAATAATTGACTTATATTTAGTGTGACTTCATGTCTAGCTATAGTTTTATAATCATTTTTATTTATGTTAGATGTTTCAATATATTTAAAAAATGGTGGGTTACACGTTATTATATCATAAGTATCAGTTTCTTCATTTTTATAAAAATCATTTATATCTTGATTTATTATTTTAATTTGATCTTGTTTATTATTAATCATTATAGATTCACAAGCCAACTCATATACACTTTTTTGTATTTCTACTCCTAATATTTCAGCTTTTGTTTTTGTTGAAAGTATTAAAGGTATAGGTGCATTACCGCAGCCTATATCAAGTATTTTAGATATATTTTTATTTATAGTAACGAAATTTGGAAGTAATACTGAATCTAATGAAAAATTAAACATTTCATTGTCTTGAACTATTTTTAAATTTTTATAACCTAATAAATAATTAGTTACTTTCATTTATACCAACTTCTATTATCCCTTTATCTTTTATATTTACTTTGTATTTTTGAGCCAAAATATCAACGCTTATTACTTTACCAGCTCCTTCAGATGTTTCTACTGTCTTTCCTACTTTAGGAAGTTTCTTGCTACATTCCTTATAACATTCATCTTCATATTTAAAACAACACAATAATCTACCACATACACCGTTAATTTTATTTGGATTAAGTGCAATATTTTGATCTTTAGCCATATTTATTGAAACTGAATCAAAATCACTTAAAAACTTTGAACAACAAAGAGGTCTTCCACAACAACCATAGCCACCTATTTCTTTTGCTTTATCCCTAACTCCTACTTGTCTTAATTCTATTCTAGTTTTATAAAGAGTCGCTAAATCTTTAGCTAACTTTCTAAAATCTACTCTATTATCAGATAAAAAAGTAAATAGTAATTGTGATCTATCAAATGTGTAACTCGCATCCAATATTACCATATTTAATTCATATTTTTCTACCAATTCCTTGCACTTATTTAATGCTTTCTTTACATCTCTTTCATTTTTTAAATGTGTATTAAAATCGTTTTTAGAAGCAATTCTTACTACCTCATTCAATGATGATTTTAATTTTTTTTCTTCTATTTGAAAGTTTTCTAATTCTACCTTACCAAATTGTAATCCTCTTTCAGTCTTAACAATTACATTTATACCTTTTTTTATTTTTAAACCATTAGGAGAAAAATAATATATTTTACCATTATGTTTAAAAGTAACCCCTACTACTTCTATCATTTATCTTCACATCCTTTCAACCCTATTATAAGCTTGTCCATAAGAGAGTTATTGTTTATATTAAATTTAATTTTATTTGTAATTTCAGTTACAAAACTTATTTTATTTGTCAATACTTCTATTGTATTTTTATTACTAATTTTTTCTATTTCATTTTTATAGTCATTAAAAAATTCAATTTTTCTATTTAATTTTTTATTTAATATATCTTTATATAATAAAATAATTAAAGAAAATGCATCTATTAGATCTTTTCTTTCTTTAAAATAATTATTCCATAATTTATTTATATATACTAATGTCATCATTCCATTTGTTTCAAAATAACTTATAAAGTCTACTACTTGTTTAATATTTAAAGATATTTCTTCTTTTGTTTCTACATTTTCTATTTCTAAGTTTTCATGTAAAATTTCAGTAATTTTTTGATCATTTTCTAAATTATCATATTTTTTTCTACTTCTTAACGACAAAATTTGACATCTAGATACTATTGTACTTAATAATTGTGAAATATTCTCAACCATTAAAATTGCAATGATTCCTGGTTCAGGTTCTTCTAAAAATTTTAGTAAAGAATTAGAAGATGAAACATTTAATTTAGAAGCATCTTTTATTACATATATTTTTCTATTTCCTTCTATGGATTTTTTTGAAAATTCTAATTGCAAATCTTCTAATTGTGATTTTTTTATCCACTGACCATCTGCTTCTATTATCTTAAGTTCTATAAATTCATTATTATCTATTTTTTTGCATATAGAACATTCCTTACATCCATCATCATTACTTTTTTTATTAGGACATATAATACATTTTACCATTGAAAGCACAAAATCAAATGATTTATTATAACCATTTGTTTCTATTATATATGCATGTGATAACCTATCATTATATATAGAATTTTTTATTATTCTATATATAATAGGTTGATCAGTTTTATAATCATCCAACATACTTTCCTCCTAATAAATAAAAACTAATACAAATATTAAAGCCATAAGAGCTGGTATTCCTAGTATACTAATTGAAATTACAGTGAAAATATTAATTGGTATTACTAAACCTATGGGTTGTACTAATATATTGTATCCATATAACAAAAAAGAACTAATTATAATACGCTTTATTAGCTTTATTAGTTTATTCATAATATTTAACATATTGGTCACCTAATCAACTATATGTTATAAATTATGATTTATGATTCGTTTTTTGTAGATATATCCATTCTATTTTCTAAAGCCATTTCAAGGGTTAAAGAATCGACATAATCGATTTCTGCTCCCAAAGGTATCCCATGGGCTATTTTAGTAATTTTAACATTGAATGGTTCAAGAATCTTAGATATATAAAGTGAAGTGGTTTCCCCTTCAATACTTGGTTTTAAAGCTAGTATTACTTCCTCTACTTTATCTTTTTTAATTCTTTCTTTTAAAGACTCTATATTTATATCTTCTGGGTTAATTCCATCTATTGGAGAAATTAAACCATCTAATACGTGATAATAACCATCAAATATATTTAATTTTTCAAATAATATAACATTTTTAGGTTCTTCAACAATACATAATATTTTATTATTTCTTGTCTTATCTTTACAAACCTCACAAAGTTCTTCCTCACTTAAATTATTACATTTTTTACATCGTTTAATTTTTGTTTTTGAATCTTTTAATGACTTTGAAAATAATTCAACTATGTCATTATCAAATTCTAACACTGATAGTGCTAATCTCTCTGCTGTTTTTTCTCCTATACCTGGTAATTTTTTAAAACATTCAATTAAATTTGCGATTGTTGTTGGATATTTCATTAAAATAATCCTGGCATACCTTTTGTATAGGCTCCCATTTTTGACTCTGTTTCTTTATTAATTTGATTCATAGCATCATTAACAGCTACTATTAACATATCTTGTAATAATTCAATTTCATCTTTATCTATTGCATCCATATCTATTTTACAGTCTAGCATTTCTCTTTTACCATTAAATTCAACAGTTACATTTGATGATTTACCAGTAAATGTTTTATTATTAATCTCCTCTTGTGTTTTTAACATATCATTTTGTAATTTTTGTGCTTGTTTTAGCATTGCTTGCATATTCATATTTATCCCTCTTTCTAACTATACTCTATTATATTTTCAAACATATTTTCTATTTCATTTTGTGTATCATTTTCTTCTTCTGGTTTATATAAACTTACTAAATCAATATTTTCTTCTTGATATTCAAATATTTTTTTACCTTGTTTTAAACTATTGTTAAAATTTGTTTTTATTATTTCCCATTCTTCGTTTGAAACTGCGATTGGTTTATAATTGCATTCAAATGCCTTATAAAAGGCTTTTTCTACATCAATTAAACTACTATTAAAACATTCTTCTAAATTTGAATTATTATATACAATAATCAAATCTTTATCACCTTTTGCTTTTATTTCACCATCTATTATTAATGAAACTATTGAACTATATTCTGGATCCATTAATAGTGTTTTTATCTCTTCAAAATTATTTTTAAATGAAATTAAAGATTTTTTATCAAATTTTGACAATGTATTATTAATTCTTATTTTTTTTAATTCTTGAATTTTTTTCTTAATATTCTCATTTATTTCTTTTTTTTCTATTGGTTTTTCTATCTTTATTTCTTTTTTTTCATCAAGTATAGGAATTTCTTGTTTTAAATTAACAGAATTATTAGATTGTAAATTTAATATTTGTATTATTGATAATTCCATTAAAAGTTTTATGTTATTTGTGCTCTTGCTATTATTTAATGTAGATAAAAGTATATCTATTATTTTATAAATTTTATCTTCTTCTATCACATTGCAAACCTTTTCATATATTTCTTTTTCTTCTTTGTTTTTAAAATAATCAGAACTATTATAATAAATTAATGTATTTTTTAACATTTCTATAATATTTTCCATTATTTTATTCAAATTTTTTCCATCTGAATCATATTTATCAATTAATTCAAATGTTTCATCTAATTTTTTTTCAAAAATCCCAGTTACAAATGAACTTAATTCACTTAAAGATAATGTACCATATACTTCATTTACATCTTGCGTTGTTATTTTATCATTTGTATAAGCAGTTAGTTGATCTAATAAACCAATTGAATCCCTTAATCCACCATCAGATAATTTAGCTATTAATTCTAATGCATCTTCTTCAATACTAATATTTTCACTATCACATATAGATTTTAATCTCAATTTAATATCAATTATACTAATTTTTTTGAAATCAAATCTTTGGCAACGAGATAGTATTGTTGAAGGTATTTTATGGGGTTCGGTGGTTGCTAATATAAAAATTATATGTTTAGGGGGTTCTTCTAATGTTTTTAACAAAGCATTGAATGCTGCTGTTGTAAGCATGTGTACCTCATCTATTATATATACTTTATATTTTCCATAAGATGGTACTAACCCCACCTTATCTCTTAATTCGCGTATTTCATCAACTCCATTATTAGAAGCTGCATCTATTTCTATAATATCAGTATTTTGTTTATTATTTATTTGTGTACAGCTTACACATTTATTACAAGGTGTTATTCCATCCAAATTTTCACAATTTACTATTTTAGCTAGTATTTTTGCAATACTCGTTTTTCCTGTACCTCTTGGACCAGAAAATAAATATGCATGGGAAATTTTTTTATTTTCAATTGCATTTGTTAATGTTTGAATTATTACTTTTTGTCCTGCAACATTTGAAAAATTTGTTGGTCTATATTTTCTATACAAAGCTTGGTACATCTTATCACCTCTAATATTTATATTATACACTTAAAATTTATAAAAAAAAAGAGCTTCTATCTCTTATTTTTAAAAAAGGATTGAATTATTTTTTTACATTCTTTTTCTTTTATATCACTAATTATTTCTATATTTTTTAATTTATCTGTATATCCAAACTTTTCATTTTTTACACCATATATTATTTTTTTAATTCTTGCTTGTTCTATTGCTCCGCAACACATCATACAAGGTTCCATGGTAATATATATTTCACAATCATCCAATCGCCAATTTTTTAGTTTTTTACATGCCTTTGTAATAGCTATTATTTCAGCATGTTTTATTACATTTTTACTTTTTTCTTTTTTATTATATGCTTGGGAAATAATTTTATTATTTTTTACTATTATTGCTCCAACTGGTACTTCATTGTGTTTTTGAGCTTTTTTTGCTTGTTTTAAAGCTAAATCCATATATCTTTCTTTCATTTTTCCTCCAATGTTTCACGTGGAACATTGTATTTTATTTTTTATCTATGTTTCACGTGGAACATTGTTTTTTTCTTTAATGTAACTTTTACAAATATATATTATATTTATGTTTCACGTGAAACATTGTTCAATTTATACAATGTACTTAGTATCATGTTTCACGTGAAACATTATATTTTATTTTTTATCTATGTTTCACGTGGAACATTGTTTTTTCTTTAATATAATTTTTACAAATATATGTTATATTTATGTTTCACGTGGAACATTGTTCAATTTATACAATGTACTTAGTATCATGTTTCACGTGAAACATTGTTCATTTTTTACATATTTATATATATTTCACATAATTATGTATTTCATATATATATTCTACCTATGTTCCACGTGAAACATTACTGCTAAATTTATATATTTGTACATGTTTCACGTGAAACATAGATATTAAGTAATAAAAAAGCACACACATTTAGAGATTCTTAAGGCTGCTGAATTCCTTCTCTGACCTGTTTCAAATATAAATGTTGTGCAATAATAATATATTATAATTATAAATTTATTGCAACTTTTTATAATGATTTATTTAATTTATCTATGTTTCACGTGAAACGTAGATACCTCTTTAATATATAAATAGAATTAATATAAAAAGAATGTTTCACGTGAAACATTCTTTTAATTATTTTCATTATTTTCTTCTATTTCCTCTTGTTGATCTTCATGTTCAATAACAGCTATAGTACTTACTTTTTGATTATCCTTAAGATTAATTAATTTAACACCTTGAGCTACACGTCCCGTTGATGATACTTGAGATAATGATAACCTAATAATCATTCCACTATCAGTTATAATTATTAAATCTTCATCACCATTTACTATCTTAAACGAAACAATATTTCCATTTTTTTCTGTAACATTTAAAGCTTTTACTCCCTTACTACCTCTATGTGTCATTCGATATTGATCTATTGTTGTTTTTTTGCCGTAACCATTTTCTGTTACAACTAATACATTTTCTGATTCTGTTGATGTTACTTCCATACCTACTGCTATTCCTTCTCCAACGTCAATACCACGTACACCAGATGCAGTTCTTCCCATCATTCTTATTTCATCTTCTTTAAATCTAATTAATCTACCATTTGAAGAAGCTATTAATATTTCACTAGTTCCTTCAGTTATTTTTGCTGAAATTAATTCGTCATTTTCTTTTAATGTTATAGCTATTTTTCCATTTGTTCTAATATTTTCAAATTCTTTTATATCTGTTCTCTTAACAACTCCTTTTTGTGTACAAAGTACAACATATGCTGGAGTATCTTTTGGAGTTGCCTTTAACATAACATTAACTTTCTCATCTTTTTCTAAAGGTAATAAGTTAATAATAGGTAATCCTTTTGATTGTCTACTATATAGAGGAACTTCATAACCTTTCATTCTATATACTTTTCCCTTATTTGTAAAGAACATTATATAGTCATGTGTTGTCATAGAAAGAATACTCTCTACAAAATCTTCTTCATTTGTAGACATTCCTTTAATTCCTACACCACCCCTATTTTGTGATTTATATGTATCACTTGTAACTCTTTTAATATATCCTTTGTTTGTAAGTGTTACTACTAAATCCTCTACTGGAATTAATGATTCATCATCTATATAATCTATTGCTGTCATATCTATTTCTGTTCTTCTATCATCAGCAAATCTGCGCTTAATATCTAATAATTCATCTTTGATTATACTCAATACTTTAGCTTCGCTTGCCAATATTGATCTTAATTCTTCAATTAGTTCTAATAAATCTTTTAATTCTTGTTCTATTTTATCTCTTTCTAAGCCAGTTAAACGTCTTAATTTTAATTCTAAGATATTATCAGATTGTATTTCTGATAAACCAAATCTACTCATTAAGGTAACTCTTGCCTCTTGATCTGTTTTTGATCCCTTAATTATCTTTATAACTTCATCAATATTATCAAGTGCTATTTTAAATCCTTCTAATATATGAACTCTTGCTTCTGATTTTTTCAAATCATACCTAGTTCTTCTTATTATAACTTCTTTTTGATGATCGATATATTTTGATATTATGTCTTTCAAACCTAATGTTCTAGGTGTTCCTTGATCTAACATTAAAAATATTATTCCATACGTTGTTTGAAAAGATGTATGCTTATATAAATTATTTAATACAACTTGTGGATTCGCATCCCTTTTTAATGTTATTGTTATTTTTACACCATTTTTTAAATCAGTGTGATAATCTGCTATACCTTCTAATGTTTTATTATGAACTAATTCAGCTACTTTTGTCTTTAAATCCATAGTACTTGTACCATATGGTACTTCAGTTATTATTATTGCACTATGACCATTTTTTTCTTCTATTTCAGCCTTACTTCTAATAGTTATAGAACCTCTACCAGTTTCATAAGCCTTTCTAATACCTGAATTTCCAAGTATTATACCACCTGTTGGAAAATCTGGTCCTTTTATATATTCCATAAGACCTAATGTATCTATTTCTGGATTATCTATAAAAGCTACACAACCATCTATTACTTCACCTAAATTATGAGGTGGAATATTAGTTGCCATTCCTACTGCTATGCCCATAGAACCATTTACCAATATGTTTGGAAATCTACTTGGTAATACTCTTGGTTCTTTTTCTGTCTCAGTGTAGTTTAAATCCATATCTACAGTATCTTTACCAATATCTCTTAATAACTCTAATGATATTTTTGATAATCTTGCTTCTGTATAACGATATGCTGCTGCTCCATCACCTTCAATATTACCAAAGTTACCATGACCATCTACTAACATATAACGTTCATTAAAATCTTGAGCTAAACGAACCATTGCTTCATAAATACTTGAATCACCATGTGGGTGATAATGTCCCATAACATATCCTACTGTTGTTGCACTTTTTTTATGTGGTTTATCAGGGGTATTACCTTCTTCATACATTGACCATAAAATTCTTCTATGTACTGGTTTTAAACCATCCCTTAAATCTGGGATTGCACGTGAAGTTATAACGCTCATAGAATAATCTAAGAATGAATCTTCTACTTCTTTTACTATATTATTTTCAGAAAGTTTATCTCTCTCATGGAAAGTATCTTTAAAAGATGTTTCTTCTTGTTGTATTTCTTCATTATTTTGTTCTAAATTTCTATTTTCTTCTTCCATATAAACCTCCTATATATCCAAATTTTGTACATATTTGGCATTTTCTTCAATAAATTTTCTTCTAGGTTCTACTTCATCACCCATTAATTTAGCAAATACTTGATCTGCCAGCATACAATCATTTACTGTTATTTTTCTTAATATACGTTTTTCTATATCCATAGTAGTCTCATTTAATTCTTCTGGATCCATTTCTCCTAAACCTTTCATACGAGTAATTTCTGCACGAGATCTTACATTTTCTGGTAATGTATTTAAATATGAATTTTTTTCTGCTTCATCTAATACATATTTACGTGTTTTACCATGTCTAATTCTAAATAATGGTGGTTGTGCAGCATAAACATGCCCTGCTTCTACAATAGGTCTAAAAAATCTATAGAAAAGAGTTAATAATAATACACGAATATGAGCTCCATCTACATCGGCATCTGTCATGATTATTATTTTATCGTATCTAAGTTTCTCTAAATTAAATTCTTCACCTATACCTGTACCAAAAGCAGTTATTATTGATCTTATTTCTTCATTACCAAGAGCTCTATCCAATCTATTCTTTTCTACATTTAAAATCTTACCTCTAAGTGGTAAAATTGCTTGGGTCATTGAATCTCTTCCTTTTTTTGCACTTCCACCTGCTGAATCTCCCTCGACTATAAAAATTTCTGAAACTTTTGGGTCTTTACTCTTACAGTCTGATAATTTTCCAAAGAAGTTTGTAGTTTGCATTTCGCTTTTTCTTGTTATTTCACGAGCTTTTTTAGCTGCATTTCTAGCCTTACAAGCAACCATTGCTTTATCTACTATAGTTCTTGCTTCTGTAGGATTTTCTAGTAAAAACTTTTCAAATCCTTCACTAAAAACATTATCTGCTAATTTTCTTACCTCACTATTACCTAATCTTCCTTTTGTTTGTCCTTCAAATTGGGGATTTGGATGCTTACAAGATATTATCATTGTTAAACCTTCTTTAACATCCTCACCAGTTAAAGATTCATCTTTTTCTTTTAATAAATTATTTTTTCTTGCATAATTATTAATAACACGTGTTAGCGCTCTTTTAACACCTTCTTCATGTGTTCCTCCATCATGTGTATTAATATTATTTACAAAAGAATAAATATTCTCATTATAACCTGTATTATATTGCATAGCTACTTCAAAAAACACACCATCTTCAGAACCTTCTAAATGTATTATTTTATCGTGAATAACAGTCTTCTGTTGATTAATAAATTTTACATACTCACTTATACCACCTTCATACATAAATGTCTCACCAGTAGTATCTTCTTGGTCTCTATCGTCTCTTAAAGTAAGTCTTAAACCTCTATTTAAGAATGCTAATTCTCTTATTCTTACCATTAAAGTATTATAATCATATATATCAGTATCAAATATATCAGAATCTGGTTTAAATGTTACTACAGTACCTGTTCTATTAATGTCACATTCTCCAATTTCTTTTAGTGGTTCTACTGTATGCCCACCATTTTCAAAACGAATATAGTATATCTTGCCATTTTTATAAACTTTTACCTCTACCCATTTTGATAAAGCATTTACAACAGAAGCTCCTACTCCGTGTAATCCACCAGATACTTTGTATCCGCCACCACCAAATTTTCCTCCTGCATGTAATACTGTATAAACTGTTTCAACAGTTGATTTTTTTGTTTTTGGATGGATATCAACTGGTATACCGCGTCCATCATCTTTTACTGTTATAGAATTATCTTTATTAATAACTACCTCTATATTTTTACAAAAACCTGCCAAAGATTCATCAATTGAGTTATCAACTATTTCCCAAACTAAATGATGTAATCCTTTTACATCTGTTGTACCTATATACATACCAGGTCTTTTTCTAACAGCTTCTAATCCTTCTAATACTTGAATGTCTGATGCATCATAATGATTTAAATTTTCATTCATCTATCTTCACCTCTTTTATTTTTACGATGTTACCATTATTTATATTAAATAATTTAGATTTTTTAATTAATTTTGGATCTAAATTATTTAAATCAGTAGTTGTTATAATTGTCTGTATATTTTTATTTATATACTTTAACAAATTGTTCTTTTTTTTATCATCCAATTCACTAAAAATATCATCTAGTAATAAAATTGGAGTCGTTTCTTTATATTTTTTAAATATTTCTATTTCCGCCAATTTAAAAGCTAATACAGCAAGTCTTTGTTGCCCTTGAGAACCATAATATTTTAAATTTTTATCATTTAAATAATACTCAATATCGTCTTTATGTGGTCCTATATCCGTTGAACAAATTTTAATATCATATGTTAAACGTTTATTATATTCTTCTAATAAAATTTGTTTTAAATTAGGATTATTTATATCTATATCCATATTTGGAACATACTTAATATTAAATCCATCTATGTTCATAATATCATTATAAATTTTTTCACAGTAATCATTTATTTTATTAACATATTTATTACGTAATTTGTATATCATAATTGATTTATCAACTAGATAACCAGTTAAAATATTAATATAATTTATATCTTTTGATTCTTGTTTATTTAATTTTTTTAAATATTCATTCCTAATTTTAAGTATTTTATTATATTCATTAATAAGAATATAATAATTACTATACAATTGAGACAATTCTAAATTTAAATATTTTCTTCGGTTTATAGGAGAACCTTTTATTAATTCTAAATCATCTGGCGAAAAAATTATAATATTAAGTAATGATATATAATCACTTACTTTTTTTACAACATCTCCATTATACTTTAAAACTTTATTTTTATTATCTATATATATATTTAATTTATTATCTGATGAATCATTATAAATACCTTCTATAGTTAAGTATTCTTCATCCTTTTTTATTAAACTATTATCGATAAAATTTCTATGAGACTTTGTTGATCCTAAAACAAATATACTTTCTAACAAATTTGTTTTACCTTGAGCATTATTTCCATAAATTATATTTATTCCTTTTGTAAGAGTTAACTGCAAACTACTATAATTTCTAAAATTGTGCAATTTTATTTTTTTTAAGTACATAAAGGTTCTCTTTTCATCATTATATCCCCCTATTTTTAATTTTTCTGCGAATTAATACTCCTATACACATATATAATTATACCATAATTTAAGCAATAAAAAAAGAAAAAATTGTTTTTTTCAATCTTTTCTCATATTTTTTATCTCATATAATTTTGTTTTTAACATGTTTGCTCTATAAATTTGATTTTCAAGTGAATAAAACGAAATATTTATATTCATTTTATTTAAATTTTTAAAAATTATTTCACTTTTATTATTTACATTATATATTTTTTTATATTTATCTATTTTATTTAAAGCAATCCAAGTAGCTTGTTGAGTTCTTGCTGATGTTGTTGGAAAAAATATTATATTTCTACTCTCTTCTATTATAATTGGAAATTTAGTTTTTATACCAGTTAATGCCTTTGTTCCTACACATCTACCTTGATATGAACTACCATAAAATTCACAATTTTTTTTAATTATACTGTTTGCTGATTGTTTTACAACATAATTTTCTTCTTCTTCATATACCATTGAATTACTATCATCTAACGGTACTATTGCCATTGTAGATGAATTTATCTCATATTCTTTCATATTATCCCCCTTCCTTGTGTACTCTTATACACTACCAAGTTGTCGAAATAAATAGAATTATGTCGATAAAATTCAATTTTTGTAATTTTTTATACAAAAAAAGTGTATAACTTTATTTTTGTATAAGTTATACACTCATATTTTTATTAATAAGTCCTTATTGGTAATATTAACTGTGTTAAATCATTGTTATCAACATAGTTTAATATTATAGGTTTTATTTCACCATTAAATAATAATTCAATTTCATCACTTTCAAAAGTTTTTATTGCATCCATCATATATTTAGAACTAAAAGAAATTTTAATATCAGTATCATTGCTTTTTACTATATTTATTTTCTCTTCTACATTTCCTATTTCAGGAATATTAGATGAGATAATCATTATATCTCCTTTTGTTTCTAGTTTTATAATATTTTTTTCTTCTGAATTTGTTAAAAGTGATGCCCTATCAATTGAATTATAAAAATTATCTAATTTAACTTTAATTTTTAAATCAAAACTATCAGGAATTAGTTTATTTGTATCTGGATAATTACCATTTATAAGTCTTGTCATTACGATTAAATTTTTTATTTTAAATATTACTTTATTTGTAAATATATGCATTTCACATTTTTCTTCATCATCTAACATTAATTTAGTTATTTCGTTTACATTCCTACTTGGGATAATAATATCTATATTATCCTCAACAGCTGTATCTAAAGTAATTCTTTTTTTTGATAATCTATATGAATCTGTAGCTGTTACTTCCATTAAATTATCATTTACTTTAAAGTTTATACCTGTTAAAATTGGTCTACTTTCTTGATTAGAAGCTGCAAATATAGTTTGATTAATAGTTGTTTTAAATATTTTTTGATCTATTAATATAGGAGTATTAGTAAATTCTAAATCTAAATCAGGAAATTCATTTACATTATTACAATTTAATTTAAATGAAGAATTAGCTGTTGTTATTAATACTTGTGAATCTATTATTTCTTCTATATTAATAATTTCATTATCTAATCTTTTTACTATATCATATATATATCTACCAGATATTAATAATTCTCCTTGTATTTCAATTTCTTCTATTTTTTCTTTTGGAATAAAAGATTTAATAGCAAGTTCATTATCTGTACTTAATAAATATAAACCTTCATCATTTAATTCAAATTTTATACAATTTAAAATAGGAATTAAATTTTTATTTGAAATACCTCTTATAACATAATTTAAATGTTCCATTAATACTTTTTGTTTAATTTTTAATTTCATATTATTCCTTCTTTCTAATATATATTATTTTTATTAATGTTCATAATGTTGATAACCCACTTTTTCTTTTATTTATAAGGCATTAATGTATGTGCATAAAAAGTTTATATTTATATTTTTTACACATTATCTTATTTCATTAACCATTTTTTGTATTTCAGAATTTAAAATATCATCTCTTAAAATCTCTTTTTTAATCTTATCCACAGCATGCATTACAGTTGTATGATTCTTTCCACCAAATTGTATACCTATTTTAGTTAAATTTTCATCCAAATAGACCCTACAAATATACATTGCTACTTGTCTAGGTATAGCAATTTCATTGCTTCTTTTCTTGCTCAATAGTTCTTCTTGTGTTAGATTATAATGTTCACAAATAATTTGAACTACTTGATCCATTTTATTTTTTGAAACAATTGTTTTAACAAAATAATCTTTTAAGGCATCAATAGCAAGTTCAAGTGTTATATCCGAACCATTCATCATAGTAGCGAATGCAAATACACGAGTAATTGCACCTTCAAGCTTCCTTACATCCCCTACGCAATTACTAGCAATATACTCTTTAACCTCTTCAGGAACGACCCCAGACAACTCATTATTTTCTATTTTTTTATTTAGGATAGACATTCTAAGTTTAAAATCAGGAGGTAAAATATTAACTTGTAATCCCCAATTAAATCTAGTTTTTAAACGCTCTTCTAACTTTTTTATGTCGTCAGGAGATCTATCGGATGATATTATAATTTGTTTTTCATTATTATATAATTCATTAAAGGTATTAAAAAATTCTTGTTGTGCACTAGTCGCACCTACTAAATTATGAATATCATCAATCATAAGTACATCTATATCTCTATATTTATTTTTAAATTGCTTTATAGCATCCATATTATTAGATCCAGCATTTTTTCTGCATATATCAACAAAATCAGAGACAAAATTATCGCAAGTAATATATAAAACTTTTTTATTGCTATTTTTAACAATATAATTACCTATTGAATGCATAAGATGTGTTTTTCCAAGTCCACTAGAACCATATATAAATAATGGATTATACATTTTTCCAGGTTGTTCAGCAACAGCAAGAGCACTAGTTGCAGCAAATTTATTACTAGGACCAATCATAAAGTTTTCAAATGTGTATTTAGGATCTAGATTTGTTTCATATACTTCGTTATTATTAGGAACACCAATAACTTGTGTATTTTCACTTAAAATATTATCTACTTCTTCTTCAATAACATAATTAAATTTAAAGTTAGAACCTGTTATTTCAGTAAATACTTCTTCTATAATATCGTTGTAATTTTCACTTAAATTCTTTTTATGTATATGATAAGGAACTAGTACGGTAGCAACGTTATTATTTAAATTAATCAGTTTAGTTTCTGAAAACCAAGTATCATATGCAATATCAGATATTTGTAATTTAATTTTTTCTAAAAAAGAATTCCATATGTTATTTAAATCCATATAACTACCTCCTTAAAACTTATACACCTATATTTTACAATAATTTTTCTTTAAAAACAACAAAAAAATAGAAATATGTGCATAAACTTAAAAAAATGTAGAAAAATGTGTTATGAACATTTTAATTAATAAAAAAATAAAGAAATAATGTTTATAAATAAAAATGTTAACAAAACTTTTAAACACTTACAAATGTTTAAAAATATAGCTTTATATAACTTATCAACATTTTTGTGCATAAATTTATACACAAAAACATGTGAACATTTTAAACATTTTGTTCATAAGTGTAATATTTTGTGCATAATTATTATCAACAATAAAATTATTAACAAAAATGTGTATAACTTAAATAAGTAAATTTTTTTTTGGGAAATAATTAATAAAAAAATTTTTAGTATTTCCCAAAACCAAAATTTAAATAATGAAATAAAAACATTGACAAAAAACAAAAAAATATATATAATTTATAAAGCAAGCAGAAAAATTATATATAATGGAGGTGTTAAAATGAAAAGAACATATCAACCAAATAATCATAGAAAAAGTAAAAAATTAGGTTTCATGGCTCGTATGAAAACAAAAATGATAAATAATAGAAGAAGAAAAGGACGTAAAGTTTTATCTCATTAATATTCCACTGATTCGTCAGTGGTTTTATTTTTATAAAGGAATGATTAAATGAAAAAGATTAATATAATAAAAGAAAGTCGAGATTTTGATAGAATAATTCATAACAATAAACCATATAAGTTTAAAGACTACATTATTTATGTTGAAAGAAATACAAATAATGTTTATAAATTTGGTTTGTCTGTTGGTAAAAAAATAGGTAATGCTGTTAATAGAAATAAAGTAAAAAGGCAATTAAAATATATTATTGATCAAAAAGACTATCAAAATAACTTTAATTGTATTATAATAGTTGGTAAGGGAATAAAAGAAAGAACTTTTGAAGAACGAAAAGATAATTTATTAAAATCCCTTGAAAATTTAAAATTAATAAAGGAGAAAAAATATGAAGAATAAGAAAAAAATACTAGTAGTAGTTCTTTTATTAATGATTTTGTTAACAGGATGTACAAAACAATTAAAAGACGCTAATGGTAAAATAATAAGAGATGATAAAACTAAACAAGTTTTAGTAGAAAATGTTTTATGTCAACCAATAGAATTAAAGGATGAATATAAAAAAGCATTAAACCAAAAGAAAAAAGATTACAAAAAATTATATGAAGATGGAGATTTATCTAAAAAGGATTATACAAAAAAAATTAATAGTGTAATTGATATAGATAAATTACCAAAGTGTACTAAGATTTCTGTAATAGAAGGTGGATATGAAACTCTTTGGACAAGTGTATTTGTAAAACCTTTAGCATGGGTTTTAGTAAATATTGGAAAAATTTTAGGAAATAGTTATGGTCTTTCTATTATAATAGTAACACTTTTAATAAGATTGATTTTATTTCCAATAACGTTTAAGAGTTTGAAACAATCTGAAAATATAAAGAAAGCTCAACCTAAATTAGCACGCATAGAGAAAAAATATGCGAATAAAACAGATCAAGAATCTATGATGATGAAATCAAATGAAATGATGGCTGTCTATAAAGAGTTTAAAATTAATCCTATAGCTGGTTGTTTATTAGGATTTATTCAAATTCCATTATTTTTTGCTTTTTATGAAGCATTAAATAGATTACCACTTTTATTTGAAGGAAAATTTTTAGGATTACATATGGGAATTACTCCATTAGCAGCCGCAGAAGTAGGTAATTGGTATTATTTAATATTACCAATACTTGTAGGTCTTGTTACATATTTCTCATTTAAAATGAATAAAAATACAGGTCTTACTAGTCCAGATCAAACAAAACAAATGAATTTAATGTTTAATATTATGATAGTAGTTATATTTGTAACATCATTTAGTATGTCAACAGCAATTATACTTTATTGGATAGCAAATAGTTTATTTACTATAATACAAAATATAATAGTTAAAAGGAGTAAGTAATATGATAGAAGTTTTTAAGTATCAAGATGAAACAGAAGAAAAATGTAGATTAAAATGTTTAGATGATTTAGATGTATATAATAATGAAATACTTGCTAAAGAGTACGAAGAAAATGATTTATATACTATGGAAGTAGTAAAAAAAGAAGATATTAAAGCATTCATTAAAAATTATTTAACAAATGTAACTAATCAAATTGGATTAGAAACAAAGTTTGAAGTAAATGAAGATGAGGACGTATTTAGTGTAAAGATGTTTTCAAATAATAATCCTATATTAATAGGAAAAGATGGTAGAACACTTACATCTTTACAAAATTTATTAAGACAAACAATAAGTAACCAAATTAAATTTAATGTAAAAGTTAATTTGGATGCTTCTAATTATAAAGCCAAAAAAGAAAAATTCTTTGAAAGTGATATAAAAAGAATAATAAATGATGTTTTAAAGACAAAGGATGAAATAAAACTAGATCCAATGAATTCTTATAAAAGAAGAATAGTTCATTCAATTGCGTCTGAGTACTATAATATAGAAACAGAAAGTTTTGGTGAAGAACCAAATAGATATGTAGTAATAAGATATGTTGAAAAGTAAAATTTACTATTAATTTAGTAAATTTTTTTTTAAGTATTTAAAAATAACTAATCTTTTGATATAATACATACGTTGGAAGTGATTATATGAATGATACAATAGCAGCTATATCAACAACTTTAGGAGTAGGGGCTATAGCCATAATAAGAGTAAGTGGTGACAAAGCTATTGATATAGTAAATAAGATATTTAAAGGAAAAAATTTAAAAAAGGTAGAATCACACACTATAAACTATGGATATATAGTTGATAATGGTAAAGAAATAGATGAAGTTTTGGTAAGTGTAATGAAATCACCAAAAACTTTTACTTGTGAAGATGTTGTTGAAATAAATACTCATGGAGGTATAGCTATTACAAATAAAGTTTTAGAACTTTTACTTATTCATGGCTGCAGATTAGCAGAACCTGGTGAATTTACTAAAAGAGCTTTTTTAAATGGTAGAATAGATTTAATAGAAGCAGAAGGAGTAATGGATTTAATTAATTCAAAAACAGAAAAATCAAGAAAATTAGCTATTAATCAAGTAAATGGTGAGGTATCAAAATTAATAAAAAATCTAAGACAACAAATAATAGAACTTTTAGCAAATATAGAAGTAAATATAGATTATCCAGAATATGAAGATATTGAACTTATGACTATAAATAAGATTAAAGAAAAAACTCAAGACATAGAATCAAAATTAAAAAATATATTGGATAAATCAAAAGATAGTAAATTGATAAAGGATGGAATTAAAACAATTATTATAGGAAGCCCAAATGTGGGTAAAAGTAGTATACTAAATAGATTGTTAAATGAGAATAAAGCTATAGTAACTGATATAGCTGGAACGACGAGGGATATAGTAGAAGGAACAATATCAATAGATGGAATAATTCTTAATATAATAGATACAGCAGGAATTAGAAAAACTGATGATTTGGTAGAAAAAATAGGTGTTAAAAAAAGTTTAGATTTAATAGAAGAAGCGGATTTAATTTTGTATGTTTTAAATAATAATCAAATAATAACAAAAGATGAGCTATTGGTTCTTGATAAAATAAAAAATAAAAATAATATAGTAATTGTAAATAAAATAGATTTAGATAATAAATTAGATAAAAGCATATTAGATAATTATATAGAATTGTCAGTAAAAGATGATATAGGAATAGATAAATTAAGAAACAAAATAAAAGAAATGTTTAATTTAGATATGATAGATAAAGGTGATTTTACTTATTTAAGTAGTGCTAGATCAATTTCTTTAGTAAGATCGGCACTTAATTCATTAGAATCAGTAAACGATGGAATTAAAAATAATATGCCTATAGATATGGTAGAAATAGATTTAAAACAAGTATGGTCAATTTTGGGTGAAATAATTGGAGAAACTTATAGTGATGAGTTAATTGATCAATTGTTTAGTCAATTTTGTTTAGGAAAATAAAGAGGGTTAAATGAAAATAATTTGTAAAAATTGTGGTAAAAAATTACCAAAAGGATCAGATGTATGTGATAATTGTGGTCTTTTGGTTAATCAAAAATTTATATATAAAAAAGATAAAATAAAAATACCTGGAAATGTAGTATCAATAATAGGATTAATAATAGGTATTATATCAATTTTAATAAATGTTGAATTAATAAAATTCTTTATAGACATGATTAATTATTATGGTGCATACGAAAATCCATATAGCTATGTATCAACTGATATAACACTTTTTTTTGTAAATATTGTTGTTTCATTTATTGGATTAATATTTTCACATATTGGTTATAAAAAGAAAAAAACTAAAAAAAATAGAATTGGTTTATTTCTAAATATATTAAGTTTATTATATTTATTTATAATGGGTATTTATATTTTAATAACAAAATAGAAAGTTAGGCGATACTTATGTATGATGTAATAGTAGTAGGTGGAGGACATGCTGGTTGTGAGGCGTCTTTGGCGAGTGCTAGAAAAAATCATAAAACTTTATTAGTAACAGGAAATATAAAAAATATAGCAGATATGCCATGTAATCCATCAATAGGTGGTAGTGCTAAAGGTATAGTCGTTCGTGAAATAGATGCTCTTGGTGGAGAAATGGGAAGAAATGCTGATAAAAGTTTACTTCAAATTAAAATGTTAAATAGTGCTAAAGGTCCTGCAGTAAGGGCTTTAAGAGCTCAAGCAGATAAAATAACATATCCTAAAAACATGTTGAAAACATTGATGAATACACCAATGTTAGAAATTAAAGAAGCTTTAGTAGAAGATTTAATAATAAAAAATAATAAAATAGAGGGTGTAGTATTACAAGATGGAACTGAAATAAAATCTAAAGTGGTAATACTTACAACAGGTACATATTTGAAATCAGATATACTTGTAGGTGATACAAGGACTAGACAAGGTCCACATGGCGAAAAACCAAGTAATCATTTAAGTGATAAATTAAGAGAATATGGGTTTAATGTAATAAGATTGAAAACTGGTACACCACAAAGAATAGAAAAAAGTTCTATAGATTTTTCACGTACACAAGTTGAAAATGGTGATGATAGGTATTGGACATTTAGTTTTGATAATAAAATTTATTATGATAAAGATAAACAAGTTCCGTGCCATCTAATATACACACAACCAGAAACTCACAAAATAATAAAAGAGAATTTACACAAATCTAGTATGTATGGTGGTCTTAAAGATATTAAAGGCATAGGTCCTAGATATTGTCCATCAATAGAAGATAAAATCACAAGATTTGCAGATAAAGAAAGACACCAGTTATTTTTAGAACCAGAAAGTATATATTACGATGATATATATATTCAAGGTTTTTCAACAAGCATGCCAAAAGATATTCAAGATAAAATGGTTCATAGTTTACCAGGATTAGAGAATGCTATAATAAATAAGTATGCATATGCAATTGAATACGATGCAATAGATTCAAAACAGTTGAAACAATCATTAGAAACTAAAGTAGTAGAAGGTTTATTTACAGCTGGACAAATAAATGGTACAAGTGGATATGAGGAAGCAGCAGGTCAAGGTTTAATAGCTGGAATTAATGCATCACTTAAAATAGAGGGTAGAGAACCATTAATTTTAAAAAGAAATGAAGCTTATATAGGCGTACTTATTGATGATTTAGTAACAAAAGGTATTATTGATCCATATAGATTACTTACTTCGCGAGCAGAATATAGATTATTATTAAGACATGATAATGCAGATATGCGACTTAGAGATTACGGATATCAAATTGGATTAATAAATGAAGAAAGATATAATAAATTTTTAAATAAAAAGAAAAAAATAAAAGAATTAACTGAATTTTTAAAAAACAACAAACTTACTCCTAAGAAAGAAATAAATGAATATTTAACTAGTTTAGGAGTTTCGGAAATAAAAGATGCGATTACTTTTTATAATTTGATAAAAAGACCTGAAATAAGAATTGAATATATTAAACCATATTTAATTGAAGAGTATGATGATGAAGTTTTAGAACAAGTTGAAATAAATATAAAATATGAAGGATATATAGTAAAAGAAATAAAAGAATCAGAAAAAATGGTAGATTTGGATAATAAAAAAATTCCTGATGATATAGATTATGATAAAATACATAATTTAGCAAGTGAAGCAAAACAAAAATTAAAACAAATTCGTCCTACATCAATAGGTCAAGCATTAAGAATAAGTGGAGTAAATCCAGCAGATATATCCCTTATAATGATATATATAAAGAAAGAATATTTTTATGAATCAAAATAAATTTGTAGAAGAATTAAATTTATTAGGTATAAATGTAACCAAAGATAAATTAGATAAACTTGAAAAATATTATAATCTATTAATAGAATATAACAAAGTTATGAATTTAACTGGTATAACAGATCATGATGAAGTTTATTTAAAACATTTTTATGATTCTTTAACACTTGCTAGGGTTATAGATTTAAACAACTATAAAACGTTATGTGATATTGGAACGGGAGCTGGTTTTCCGGGTATTGTATTAAAAATATTTTATCCTAACTTAAAAATAACATTAATAGATTCATTAAATAAAAGAATTGTATTTTTGAATAAAGTTATAGAAGAATTAGGTTTAGAAGGTATAATTGCTATTCATTCTAGGATAGAAGAATATGGAATAAAAAATAGAGATTTATTTGATATAGTAACTGCGCGTGCGGTGGCTCCCCTAAATATTTTACTTGAATATAGCATCCCGATACTTAAAGTAAATGGGTTATTTTTGCCAATGAAGGCTAATTTAGAAAATGAAAAATATGATAATGCATTAAAAAAATTAAATTGTACATTAGAAAAAACAGAACAATTTTTGTTACCAATAGAAAATAGTAATCGTTCAATTTTATTAATTAAAAAACAAAATGAGACAAATTTGAAGTATCCAAGAAGATTTAATTTAATTAAGACTAATCCACTATAATTAGTCTTTTTTGTTTGGGAAATACTTATAAAATAACGAAACAATAATATTTCCCAAAAAAATCACAAATATTTCCCAAAACTATTGTAAAAAACAAATAAATATTGTAAAATAGTTCTAGAGAATAAAAGGAGGGATAGCATGAATGAGAATTCGTCTAGGGTGATTGATGTTGATATTAATGATATATTACCTAACAGATTTCAACCAAGGATTCAATTTGATGAGGATGAAATTCTAGATTTATCTGATTCGATAAAAGAACATGGTGTTATTCAACCTTTAGTTGTTAGAACAATTGGAGATAAGTATGAAATAATAGCAGGTGAAAGAAGATATAAGGCAAGTGTACTTGCTGGAAAAGATACAGTACCTGTTATAGTTAAAAATTTAAATGATAAAGATAGTGCAGAAATTGCTTTAATTGAGAATATACAAAGAAAGAATTTAACTCCAATAGAAGAAGCTTTATCATATAAAAAGATTTTAGATATGGGATATGTAACTCAAGAGGGGTTAGCTGAAAAGCTGGGTAAAAGTCAACCATCTATAGCAAACAAAATAAGGCTTTTAAATTTATCTGATGAAGTTCAAGAAGCTTTATTGGATAATAAAATTTCTGAGCGTCATGCTAGATCATTGTTACGCTTACCAACATCAAAACTTCAAAATGAAATGTTAGATAGAATAGTAAAAGAGCGATTGACTGTTAGAAAAACAGATGACGAAATAGATAAATTAAAAAATTCAAAAACAAGTGAAATAGAAGAAAATGAAGGAAAAGGGGAATTAGATATGAATACAAATTTAAATTTAGGAGGTATGTCACAACAACCAACTCCAAATTTTGATATATTTGGAACAAATAGTGTTAATATGACAAATGCGATGCCACAAGCACCAGTAGAACCTGTACCAAATCCAACACCAGTAATGATGACTACACCAGTTCAAGAACCAGAGGCATCTCCAATGATGAATCCAGTTGATACATTTGCACAGAATTCAGTACCAAGTATGCCACAGGCATCAGTAGTAGAAAATGTTGTGCCACCAGTAGTGGAACCAGCACCTGTTGCAGAATCAAGTCAATCAGTTCCATCAATACAATTTGATGCAAATGGATTTGTGGTATCAGAAGGTACTAGTCAATTAAATTCTTCTTTAGATCAACAAAATAGTGTGTTACCAGATATTGCAATCCCTAAAACAAAACCAATAGTTGAAAGTTCAACACTTTCATCTTCAAATTTTGATAGTCCACTAAATACAGTTCAAACACCAAATAATGTTGATAATAGTATTCAAAATATTTCAAGTTCTTCTTCTCAAGAACCAATTATAATAACTGATTATAATAAACAATATGATCCTATAATGCCAACAACATTTGAACAGCCAATCCAAAAAGAAGATTTTAGAGAAGTAATAAATGCTATAAGAGAATGCTCTTCAAAAATAGAAAAATATGGTTATAAAATTGACGTAGAAGAGTATGATTTGGCTCAATTATATCAAGTAATATTTAAAATAGAGAAATAGTAATTATACAACTATTTCTTTTCTTTTGCAATAAGAAAAAATAAATAAAAAAATTTTATATAAAAAGTCGACATATATTGACATTTTTTTTTCTTTATATTATAATCAATATATAATAGTATTGTATGTTAGAAGGGTAAAAGCGAATAATGAAGAAAAAAGTAAAAGGAATTGATAATTATGAACAATGAGATAACTAAGAGCGCAAAAAAATTAAAATCAAGAAAAAAGTTTATCAAAAAAGTTAAGTTTATATTATTATTTTTGCTTTTATTTTTATTGCTATTATATTTAGTTGTTAGTATTATCTACAATAAGGGAAACTTTAGTATAACACTAGATGAGAATCTTTATTATAAAAAAGGTTTAATTATTTATGATAATCCTGATTACAAAGTATATAGGTCTGAATTATTTGCACCAGCCCCTGAAACATTTGATAATATTTCTTATAAATGGCTTCCAGATGATTTAAGTAAATATGAGGGATCACATAATGGTAAAAACTATTTATGTTATTCATTCTATATTGAAAACACCGGAGATTTATCAACTGACTATTGGTCAGAAGTTGTTATAAGTGATGTTATAAAAAATGTTGACGAAGCTGTTAGAATTAGAATTTACAAGGATGACGAATTTATTACTTATGCAAAACCAAAGAAAGATGGAACACCTGAGAAAAATACAACACCATTCACAGATGATGAATTAGTAGTAATGGATCATGTTGAAAATTTTAATCCTGGCGATAGAATCAAATATACAATAGTTTTATGGTTAGAGGGTAGCGATGCAGAATGTACAGATAATATTTTGGGTGGTGAATTCAAAGTAGAAATGAACTTCAATTCTGAATTTGTTACTAAGAGAGAAGGAGAGAAAAAATGACAAAGAAAAATCAAAGACATGCAAAAAGAGTTAAAAGACTAGCTTTACTTTGTACAATTTGTACTGTTTTGTTAGCTGTTTCAACTTATGCATGGTTTATTGGTATGCAAACAGTTAATGTTTCTAGCTTTGATGTAGAAATTGCAGCAATTGATGGTTTATCTTTATCAATAGATGGTAAAACATTTAGTGATACAGTAGCTATTAACAAAGATAATTTCTCTACAATATATGATGGAAACACTAATACTTGGGGAGGAAAAGGTTTAATCCCTATTTCAACAGTTGGTAAAATTGATGAAACTGCTTCTAGATTAATTATGTATGAAAAAGGAAGTTTAACAGCAACTCCAGGCGGATACAGATTAATGGCTAGTAAAGTTGAAAATGAAGGTGCAGCAGAAAAAGATGGATATGTAGCATTCGATTTATTCATTAAAAACTTATCAGGTGATGAATATTACACTGAAATGAACCCATTAAATGAAGAAGCAATTTATTTAACTACTGCATCTGAAGTTAAAACAGCGACAGGTGGAGCAGCTAATACAGGAATTGAAAATTCAGTAAGAGTTGCATTCGCACAAATTGGGCGAGTAAAAGCAACAACTACAGATGAAAAAGTAATTCAAGGAATTACTTGTACTTCAAATGAAAGTGTTACAGGAATTTGTACAAGAGATGCTCAAATTTGGGAACCAAATGACACAAAACACGTACAAAATGCTATTAATTGGTACAATAAATCTTGTAAAAAGAGAACAGGTGAAGATTTAACAACTCCAGGAGCATATACAGGAGATTTTGGAACATGTGGAACAGTTGCAGATGGAACAGCGTATCCTACATATGCAGTAAGTGGAGTTATTAATTATAGTGATAGAGTAGATGTATATGATGGAACAGCTTATAATGGATATGAAACATCTGTAGCTGAGACAGCAGCAACAGGTAAATTAGTTGCTTATCCAACATTTACAGATACAATGAAAACTAAACAAGGTAATGAAAGACCAACATTTATAACACTTGCTCCAAACAGTATAACTAAAGTAAGAATTTATGTTTATATTGAAGGACAAGATGTGGATAACTATGATTTCGCATCATTAGGAAAACAAATCTCTGTTAAATTTGGATTCACTAAAGAAAGATTCTATGGTGAAGATGTTAATTATAACGAAGGTTTAGAAGAAGGAAAAAAAGGACCTCAATTACCAGCTGATGTAGTTAGAGGTAACTAATATAAATTAAAAGAAAGGACATTATATGAAAAGAAATAGTAAAAAGAATAAGAAAATAAGAAAACTTGTTCTTGTATGTGCTTTATGTGCTATTGTCTTAACAGTTGCAACATATACATGGTTTATAGGTATGCAAACAGTTAATGTTTCTAGTTTTGATGTAGAAATAGCAGCTACAAAAGGTCTATACTTATCTATGGATGGTGAGAATTGGTCCTATACATTAGATGCTAAAGGCGCAGAAGCATATGCAGCTAATACTAATACTTGGGCAGAAAAAGGGTTGAAACCAGTTTCAACAATTGGTTCAATGGACTCTGATGTTTCAAGAATGATTATGTATGAAAAAGCAAGTTTAACAGCAACTCGTGGTGGTTATAGATTATTATCATCAAGAGTTAATAATTTCCATGTTGGAGAAGATCAAATAGTTGAACAAGGACAAGGATATGTAGCATTCGATTTATTTATAAAAAATATGTCTGGTGATGAATATTATACAGAATATAATCCATTAAATGAAGAAGCTATATATTTAACACCTAATTCTACTGTAACAGTTGCAGAAAATGGTGGAGAAGCTAATACAGGAATTGAAAATTCAGTAAGAGTTGCATTCGCACAAATTGGACGTGTTAAATCAGATTCAGCTGTAGCAAACATTACTGGTATCACTTGTAAAGATGATACAGCAACAGGCGTTACAGGAATTTGTGAAACAAGACAAATTTGGGAACCAAATGATACAAAACATGAAACAAATGCAGTTAATTGGTATCAAAAAGCTTGTTATGCAAGAAAAGCTGATGGTACAAATGTTAATTTAGTTGAATCATATGAATATGGTGAAGATGGTACTGTTGAAAATGGTGCAGTTAAATGTAACGTTTTACCAGCTACTAATGTAGCAACTTATGCTATAAGTAGAGAAATAGCAATAGCTGATAATGTTGATGTATACGATGGTGCTGAATATAATACATATACAGCTGACACAGCTACATTTGCTAATTATCAAGCAGCTATTAAAGACAAAACAGGTGAACAATTAACAACTGCACAAGCAGGATTTAAGTTAGTTTCATATCCTTATTTTACTGATACAATGAAAGTATTAAAAGGAAATACAAGACCAACATTTATGACACTTGCTCCAAATAGTGTTACAAAAGTAAGAGTATATGTATATCTTGAAGGACAAGATGTAGATAATTACGATTTCGCTTCTTTAGGAAAGAAAATTTCAGTTAATTTTGGATTCACTAAAGAAAGATACAATGGTGAAGATATTGATTATAATGGACCAGATATCAACGAAGCTTTAGAAGCTGAACGTGAAGCTGAGTTCCCAACAAATCCAGAACCAGGAGTTTAAAAGTAACGGTACTAAATAAAGAGTAAGTTAATTACTCTTTATTTTATATCAAAGGTGGTGATTTATATAAAACCAGAAAAAACAAGAAAGAAAAAAAATTATAATCTTGCTTTATTAATTACATTTTTGATGGGAGTTGTATTTTTAGTATCAACTTATGCATGGTTTTATGCATCACTAGATGTAAAAGTAAAATTTATTAATTTAGTAGTTTCAAATAATAGTGGACTTACAATTTCTTTAGATGGTATTAATTTTGGAAGTTCTATTCAAGTATCAAAAGATAATTTAATAGAAACATTAAAAAATGTTTATCCTAATAATACAAGTCAATGGCCTATGTATGGTTTGAGACCTGTTTCCACTAATGGAATAAAAACTTCAAATGATGAAAAATTTAATATATTTTATGCTACTAGTGCAGAATATAGGGATGATCGAAAAATAGATACATATTTATCTACAAAAAAAATGAGTGAACGAACAATTAATGCCATAAGCAGTTTTGTAGCATTCGATATATTTTTAAAAAATGTAACAGGTTCACCAATAAGTGATAATTTGTATTTAGATAATGGTACGGATGTATCAATAGAAGCAAATAGTACTGAAGAAATGCAAGGATTATTAAATTCAATAAGAGTTGGTTTTTTAAGAATAGGTAGTGTTCCATTAGAATCTAGTGTGAATGAAATTCAAAATATTAAATGTAATAATGGTTGCCAATCAATAATTTATGAACCTCATAGTACAGAACATACAGACCTTGCTAAAGAAAGAGCAAGTAAATATGGTATTAATCTTATGAGTGGAACATATTATCCAACATATGGTATGATAAACGCTGTAAGAGGGGTTAATATAATGGATATAGTTGATGGAAGCGATCATGAAAATTTTGAATTACAGACAACTATGGTAGACTTTAGCCGTTCTTTATTTGAAGTTCCAGATGGGATAACAAAGGTGAGAGTCTATGTATGGTTAGAAGGACAAGATATTGACAGTTTGGAGACAAAGTCAACAGGAGCTAATTTATCAATAAAGCTTAACTTTATAAAAGATACAGCTGGATATGATTATTATAATGAGTAAAAGGTGGTTATATGAAAAAACAAGAACAAAAAGTAGATTTTGATTTATCAAAGTTAAAATTAGATGAATTGATAAAAGTATATAAAGATATAGATGGATTCATTCAATTTTTAGATACAAAGAAAGTAACTATAGAAAAGAAAGGAAAGGGAGATAATGAATAATTTTTTAAATTTTATTGAAGAAGATATAGAAGCAAAAAAAACACTCATTTCCACCTTACCTTTAAGAACAAAGACAAATAAAAAAAACTATAATGAAAAAATAGATTTAATAAAAGAAAAATATGAAAATTACAAAAAAAGTGTTAAGAAATATATTGAATCAAAAAGTAAAAATTATGAAGTTAAAGTTATTGATAAAAAATTAAATAAATTAAGCGATGATGTAGCCACTTTAGAACATATTAGATTTGTTTTAAATCCACTAAATACTTATTATGAAAAAATGGGATTTGATAATTTAATATACCAAATAAATCATTATGCTGATTTTCAATTTGAGTCTTTAAACAAAATAATCAATGAATTTTTAGATAAGTTTGAACAAGCAGGTATACTTTTAACTTCAAAAAACTTTGATTATACATATTATGTAAATCAATATATGAGTGCATTTTTGGATGTAAGAACAAAAAAAAGTTCGAATTATTCAAAAGTTTCTAAAATTTTTGAAGAAATATATTGGTTAAATCCTAATTTAATAGAACACATAGAAATTAATTTTAGAAAATTAATTAGAAACTATTCTAAAATATTTAATAAATATATATCTGATTTACAAAGAAAACTAAAACAAGAATCTGGAATTAAAAATTACGATGATTGTTTTCTTAAATTAAAAAACGCATATACAGCTTTAAATAGAGCTGAAGAAGAAAATATAAGCGATATAGTTACTCTAGCAAGAAGTGGTAAAATAAATATAAATGACTATTTAGAAAATAGTAAAGTTAGGACTCAGGTATATACTGAATTATCTTTAGATTCATTAAACTTTAATGATAAAAGTGAAATGGAAAATTTTTATCAATCTATATATAAATTAAAATCAAATGTAGTTGAATACAGTAATTATAGAGAATTTATACCTATAATGTTAGATTTTAAAAATACATATGAAAAATTTTTATCTGCGGATTCAAAGCAATTAGATCTTAAAGTAAAAGAATTAGAAAAAAACATATTGGAAAAAGAAAAGAAACTATCAAGTATTAATAAAAAAATATTTGGTAATAGAATATTGTTTTTTAAGCAAGTAGATCCAGAAGAAATAAAGACTTTAAAAGTAGATTCTACAAACTTAGCTCAAGAAATCTTCAAATTATATAAAGAATATGATAAAGAATATATTAAAAGTAAAACATTAAAAACTTTAAATAAGTCATATACGATATCAGAATTTTTAAACTTGTATTATAGTTTTGATTATTTTAAAAAAGAAGCAATCAAAAGAGTGTTTGAAATTAATGATTATGATGAACTTATGAGAATTGCTAATAACTTTGATTTATTTGCAATGAATCCTACAAATGTTATTATGGATGGTACTACACTATTTGAAAATAGCGATGTTTCTAAAATAATTGTTAATAAATATAGATTAGCTAAAATAAATATATCAGATGATGATTTACATACAGATAATATTGAAAATTTATTAAATAAAATAGATTTACTTTTAAGAATAGAAAAAATAGAAAAAAGTTCTATAACTGTAGATCAAATTTGGTTTTTAACTGAAGTAGATAAAATAAAAAAAGATGAAAAGATTAATTAAATTAATAGTAAAATAATTACCATATACATGGTGCAAAAACTATAAAAATATGTTATAATGTTTTTATAGTAGAGGTATGGATATGAGTAGAATAAAAGATTTTATTAAGAAATTAACTAAAATACAAAAATTTTGCTGTTTAATTTTAATATTAATCTTTTTTTTGATGGTTTTTGTTGTTTCTCCATCCCTTGCTAAATATAAAAATAGAACTACAATTTATACAGCAACAACTTGGGATGGAACAATAGCAACAAAGTATAAAACTGGTAATGGTACTGCGAATAACCCATATATAATATCAAACGGACAAGAATTTGCTTATTTTAAAGAACAATTAAAGGTAACAGATTATGCAAATACATATTTTAAATTATCTGGTGATATAGTTTTAAACGATGGTGTATTTGATTATAACAGTACGGAAGGTGCTTTGTATATTTTAAATAATGTAACATATTACTTAGATGTAAAAACAGGTGAATACTATGATAATTACGAAAAAAATAATTCTTCAGTAGGAAAAATAAATAAATTTGAATCTTTAAATAAATTCAAAGGAAATTTAAATGGTAATTCTTTTGCAATATTTGGTTTATTTATTTCAAATGAGGACAATACTTCTACAGGATTATTTAAAGAATTAGAAGGCGTTATAGAAAATTTAAGTGTAGAAAATTCATTTGTTTTAGGTGTTAATAATACTGCTGGAATAGCAGGAGTTGCTATTAATTCAACTATAAATAGTGTTTTATATGATGGATATGTAATAGAAAATGGACAAGATGAACAATTAATAAATTCTATAGATCCAATATCAATAACTGCTTCAAATGAAGAAGTTACAACTACTATTGAAATTGGTAGTACAGCACTAGAAAATATAAGTTCAATAGTTTTGACAGGTGATTATGTAATAAGTGATGACTCAAGTGAAACGTTAATAAAAATAAATAATAATACATTATCAAATGGTCATTTTGAAATAAACTTGGGTAATACTGTTCAAAATGAAATATACATAACAGCTTCATCAAATATAGAAAATACTAAAATTAATTTTACAAATTTAAAATATACTATTAATTATAATAATTCAATTACTTCAGGAATAGTAAGTGAAACAAGTAATACTTCAATTAATAATACTATTAATAAAGCTAAAATTTATGGAAATTATATATCTTCAGGAATAGTAGGTAAAGTTAATAATACGTTAAAAATAGAAAATTCATATAATACAGGAGAAATTTATGGAAATAATATTGCATCTGGTATTGTTGGAGTTATAGATAATAATCAAAATTACGTAGAATTAAATAAGGTATATAATTCAGGTGAAATAATATCTCAAATATCTTCAGGTATTTTATCACGTGCACAAAATAATGTTGGTATTATTAATATAAGTAATTCTTTTAGCACAGCAAATAATTATTCTATAAATAGTGTTTCTAATTCAGTTGTAAATATTACAAATTGTTATAATACAAACAATTTGTCAATATATTCTGGAACACTAAGCAATGACTTTATATCAACTGATATAGAAAATTTAAAAAATAAAGAGTATTTAAATACTAATTTGGGATTTAATTCTTATATAGATTTTAAAGATTTAAAAGATAATATAAATAATGTTTGGGTTTTAAAAAATGGTTCATTACCAACGTTGTACATAGATGAAGTACAGAATCCGACAGCTTCAATAAATATAACAAAACATTCTTGGAAAAATTATAGTGATCAATTAAATGTTATAAATTTATCTTCAAATATAACCTTTAGCATAGAAGAACTATCAAATATAGATCCAATTAAAGAAAAGTATTATTACATTTCAAATAATAAAATTGCTTTAACAGAAGAAGAATTAAATAACATAACTGATTGGACAAAATATGAAAATGTAGTAGAAATAAAATCATCTGGTTATTATGTTGTATATGCTAAAATAATTAAATATAACGATGAAATAGAATATATAAACTCAGATATTTTAGCTCTTGATTCAGATACTTTCGATGTAGAGTTAACTTTAAATAATAAAGTTTGGAAAACTAAAAGAGCTACATTAGATGAAATTTATATAAATAAGCCAGAGTATTTAACAGTGGTAGCAAATTATGGTTCAATTGGAATTCAAAATATTGAGTATTTAGTTTCAACAACTAAATTAACAGACGATGAACTATCAACTTCAGTTTGGTCTTCATATGAAGATGTAATAGAAATAACAGAACCAGGAAAATATATAGTATATGTTAAAGTTACAAACAATGATTTACAAACTAAATATATAAATTCAGATTATATAGTGTTCGATGGTTATGAACAAAATTTATATATTGGTAAAAATAATAATCAATATAATAGTTTATATATAACACCAACTTCATCATTGAAACTAGAATTTAGTAGTAATGTAGATTTAGAATTTAAAGAAGGATATGAACATGTATTTTCTTCAAATATAAATTTACCTGTTAATACAAAAATAACATTAATAGATAAAAATATTAATAAAATATATAATTATGTAGTAGAAAATGAAAATACTAATGTATATTCTTTTGATAAATTTAAAGAAATTGGTATGTCAACAGATAATTATTATGATGAATCTGTTAATTATAATAAAACTTATAATACACAAAATTATACAATTATAGTAGATTTTAAGAATGTAGTTGAAGTTCAAAATTATACAGATGTAACTTTTGAATTAGCGATTAAAAAACAAAATGAATATATATATCAAACATTGAATACAAGTTTAAAACCTTTTAATATTTGTATTGATAATATAGAATTAAAAGATAAATTATATATTACAAGTGATTATACAAATCAACAAATAACTTATAATAGTGATTCACAAACAAATATTAGTTTAGTATCAGGACTTAACTTTAGTACAATAAATGATATTGAAATAATAGATACAACTTTAGAAAATTATAATATGGGATTACAAATTAAAGTATTAGATTCAAGCGGTAATATAGTTTCAAAAGATAAATTGAATAATATGATTATTAAATTAGATGATATAGATTATAAATTTAATGACGAAAATATAATTAAAGTTAATTTGGGAAATTCTAGACAAGTTACAAAAAATTTACAAATAATAACAGCAGAAGGCAACAATACATTATCAGCTGGAACTTATTATATACAATTAGCAAATTACATATCAGAGGATGGATATAATTTTACAAATGTTAATTCTAATTATATTAGTATTCCTGTTGTTGTAAATAGTGAAAATGAAATAATTAATCAAAAATTTGTTTTAGAAAATATAGATGATTCCGAGATAGTAAATTATAAAGAAACAACACAAACAATGACTTATAAAATATTAGAACCTAGTAATATAGAGAATTTAAAGGTAAGAGTATCTTTATATGAAAAAGAAAAATTAACAGCATTCGATCAAAGTTATAAACTAGTAGATTTAAAAGACTTTATAAATAATTCATTAACTTTAATATCAAACAAAACGTATTTAATTGATGCGTCTTCACTAAATATAGAACTTCAATTGATACCAAACAAATTTAATAAAACTGGATATAAATATGTATTTGAATTATATGATGGAGATACAAGAATAGATCAAATATCAAAATATTTTATAGTTAGATAGGAGGGAATATATGAAAAAAAGATTTTATTTAATTGTACTTTTAATAATAACAATTACATTTTTTTCAGGAATAACATATTCCCTTTTTACATCTGACGCTAAAATGTCTTCTAGTAATCAAGAAATTGCTAGTTTCCTTTTTGAGGAGCAGGATTTAGATAAAATAAATTTAAATTTAAAAGATATGGTTCCAGGAGTTAACAGTCAATATGATTTTTCAGTAAAAAATAGTAAAAATGATAAAGTAAGTGATGTAACAATTGAATATCAAATTACAATAAAGACTTATCACTTCATACCATTAGAAATAAATTTATACCAAATCGTGAATAATGAAGAAGTTTATATTGGTACTTGTGATGAATCATATACACGAAATGAAGATAATGAATTAGTATGTAATATGCCAATAAAAGAAATGGTTAAAAGTACAAATACAATGGATAATTATAGATTAAAACTTAATTTTTCTAGTGAATATAGTGATATTAAGTATTCAGATTTGGTAGATTTTATTAATATAGAAATAAATAGTTGGCAGAAAATTTAGGTGATAAAATGGTAAAGATTAAGAAAAAAAGTTTGTTTATATTAATTTTTCTAGTTTGTTTAATTTTAACACTCTCATTTACTTATACAAAATATATACATAATTCAGTTTGGAATTATTATTTAAAAACTAAAAAATTCTATTTTTCTAGTGATAATTTAAGTATAAATACTACAAAAAATTCTAATTTAAATTGGGATGGTAGCAGTATAGATGTTAATCTAAAAAATAGTTTAAGTAATACTCAAATAACTGGTTATGATATAGAATATAAGATAAGCTGTAAAGTGTTAGGTGATGAATCAAGTTATATTGATTGTTATTTTACTGAAAATGATTCATCTAGTTATACAGGCGTACTTTCTGGTGTAGAAGCTTGCGTTAATTCAACTGCTGATGGAATTGATGTAAGTAATTATACAAAAAAAGATTGCGAACTTTCAGGTTATAATTGGTATCAACAATCTACAGAGAAAAAATTATCATTTAATCTGAAATTAAATGATAATACAAAAAGTATAAAAGATGTAAAGGTAGAATTATCAGCAACTAGTATATCACCATATAAACTGGAACTTAAAGGCTTGTATACTATACACAAATTTGATACTGAAAATGATTCAGTTATTTATAAATTAAATGATTATAGTGATTATTCTAATTTATTACTTTCTAATCATAATAATCAAAGCAAATGTATAAATATAAAATGGAATTCAGATGAATTAAAAATAGATATAGATAAGAATAATTTAATAAATTATAGCGTTGACAAAAATAATTATATAAATGATGTAGAGATAAAACTCGAATCAAATGAAAATATTAATATAGATTTTTATAAAACAGATAATTCAAAAAATTATACAATAGATGATTTTAGTATTGTAGAAATGTCAAAGTGTTCGTAATTTAGTTGCACTTATATTTGTTTTATGTTATTATATTATAGTAGGTGGTAAGATGAAAGTATTAAAAATGATTAAAAAAATATTAATAGGAATTGTAGTGGCTATATATTTCGCTTTTGTAATTTTTATGACAGTATTATTATTAAATTACAATAAATATGGAGTTACCCAATTTGAAAATAAAAGTTTAATAATAATAAGGGATGAGATATCAACTAATAATTACAAAAAAGGTGATTTAGTAATAGTACAAAGTAAAAAGATAAATAACATTAAAGTAGGAGATGAAATTTTTACTTACCAAATAGCAGCTAATGGAGAAGTTAATATAGATTTAGGTATAGTTGGTGAAGTTCATGAAGAAGAACAAGCTATTACATATGAAAATGGTTCAAATTACTCTATGGATTTTGTTATTGGAAGTGCTGAAAAAACATACGAAAAAGTTGGTAATTATTTATCAGTTATAGAATCAAAATGGGGATTCTTATTTATAGTATTAGTTCCAAGTTTCTTAATATTTATATACGAAGTGTATAACCTAATAGTAGAAATAAAGTATGGAGCAGATGAAGAGGATTAAAAAAATAATCCTTTTTATATTCAAAAAAATGTCATAAAATATTGTAAATATTTGTAAAATATGATAAAATTATTTATAGACTAGTAAAGTCAATAAATAAAGAGAATAGGAAGGTTAGTATGGAGTTTGGAGAAAAGAGTAAAACTGAAAAATTTGTAAATATTTTATTAAATATCTTTATATTTATTTTTGGTATTATATTACTTATATCTATTTATAGTAATATCCAAACTAAAATACTAAAGAAAAGTTATTCAGATTTTTTTGGAATTTCTATTTTTGAAGTTCAAACTGGTAGCATGTCAGATGCGATAAATCCAGGCGATTGGATAATAGTAAAATCTTCACGTAATTTTAAATTAAATGATATAGTAACTTATAAATATAATGATGAATTTGTAACACATCGTATTATAGAAGCTTATAGTAGTACATATGTGACAAAAGGAGATGCTAATAATACTAAAGATGATCCAATAAATAAAGATCAAATAGTAGGTAAAGTCATTAAAGTCCTACCAAATTTTGGAATATTTAAAAAAACTATATTTAATCCAGTAGTACTTTTATCTTTGATTTTAACTATGTTGATATGTAACTTTTTATTTAAAAAAACTAAGGAAAATAATATAAAAGTTTTAAATGAAAAAATTGATGTAAAAAAGGCTGTTAGTAATGTTACACAAAAAATAACTACTAAAAAAAGAAAAACAGTAAAAATGGTAAAAGCGGTAAAAAAACAACCAATAAAAGAACCAGAAATTATTCCAGATAAAATGGAAAAAAATGTTGTTCAAGAAATAGATCAAAACGAATTAAATGAAGAAAATTTACAATATATACCTGTTGATATTTCTGAATTAGATGATACATTCTTAGAAATTGCTAAAAATGAAATTGAAGAACCTAAGAATGAAGAAATAAAAGTTGAAGTTGAGCCAAAGGAAGAACAAAAAAAGACATCAACAAAAATTAATTTAGAATTATTAGATAACAAAGCAAAGAAAAGCAAAAATGTTATAGATAAGGTAATTACAATAAAAATAGAAGAATTAAATGAAATAATTAATATTATAGAATCTGAAAATAAAGTTCAAGTTAATGAACCAACAATTAAAAATTTATTAATGAGTGCTTATATAGATGCAAAATATTATAATTATTATGGTGATGATATAGATAACACTTCTAAAAAACAAACTATAAAAATTAATAAATATTTACAACAAAGATCAGAAGTTATAAAGAGTGATTATAAAGGTAGTGATACTAAGTATAATGAAAAAGTTGATAAATTTTTAGAAGTATTTGATTTAATTAACAATTTAGAACAAGCTAAAGATTCAATAACAGATACTAAAGCTAAAAATGAGTATTATAAAAAAGAAATTACGAAGTTTTCTAAAAATAGAAAATGGAATAATTCCAAAATAAGGAGTACAATAACTGAAATAATGAAAGTACAAAGAAATTATATAGGAATAGTTGATTATTTATTTAAAAAGTTAGAAACAAATATGTTTGAGTTGAACGTAAATAAATTATCTTCAAGAAAAAATTTATATGGCTTAAGTTTAACTCATAATATAAATTTTAGTAAGGTTTATAGCGATTATATAATAGATAAAACATATAGTGAAGGTGTAGTAGCAGAAGATAAAATGACAATCATGTTAACTCTTTTATCTACAAATATTGCAAGCGATATGTTAACAGGCAACTTTAACAAAAAATATATTTTAGTTGTACCAAAAAGTTTATTTTCAAAAGAAAAAAAATTTGAAAAAATATTAAAATCTATAGATGATGAATATGCAAAAGATAATGTAATATTATTATCAACTTATGAATGTTTAAATAAGTATAAAACATTAATAAAAAAACTTAAACAACAAGGATTTCACTTCTCAACAGTGTTAAATAATAATTCAAAAATAGAAGAAAAATATTATAAAACTCTTTATTTAGTAGATTATATTTTTGTTGATAAGAAGTTATCTAATGTTGTAAAAGTTTTATCAACTTTACCAGAAGATTTGGCTGATAAGGTTGTTTATGAAGATATAACGGAAGAAGTAGGAGATTTTGGTGGTGAATAGTAATGAATACGTTTTTAAGATTCTTTTATGAGTTTATTTCTATATTTTTTGAAGGTATATTTACTGTCTTTAAAGGGTTATATAATGGATTCATAAAAATGTTTAATATTAATGAATATAGTACACTAATAGATAATTATAAGGCTAATTTTAAAGGTGCAGAATGGTTGTTTGTTGGAATTTCTGTTTTGTTCCTTATAGTAATTATTGGTTTAATAGCAATTCTATTATATTTCTTGATAAGAAAAACAATTAGAAGAAGAAAAAATAAATTAAATCAAGATGAATTATTAGAAGAAATAGCTAATTTGAATGATGAAGTTCATAAACTAATGAAAGAAAAAGATGAAATAATGGCTATGAAAGTTTCCCAATTAGGTTTAAAACCTGGTGAGGAACAAGATGATCAATCAGCAGAAGGTTCATTAGATGAAGAAGATAATGAAAATGCTGGTAAAATTAGATTCCCTAAACTAGTACAAATAGATGAGGAAATGAAAGGCGTTAAAATTAAAAACTATGATAATAGTTTTACATTAGAAGAATTAATGGATAATTTCAGATGTTTTTCTGCTAGTAGATTACATTTATATTATGATCCAGTATTGTTAAGACCATTTTTTGCGGGTCTAGCTTGTGGTAAATTAATAATTTTACAGGGTATATCTGGTACAGGTAAAACATCTTTGGCATATGCTTGGGGTAAATTTGTAAAAAAAGATTCTTGTTTAGCTTCTGTACAACCTTCTTGGAAAGATAAAACAGAGTTATTAGGATATTTTAATGAATTTACAAAGAAATTTAATGAAACAGAAGTTTTAGCAGAATTATATACAGCCTCATTTGATGATGATGTTCATACTATAATTCTAGATGAAATGAATATAGCCCGTGTTGAATATTATTTTGCAGAAATGTTATCTGTTTTGGAGATTCCAGCCCGTGATGAATGGAATATTGAATTAGTAACAAGTGGATGGCCAGACGATCCAAAGAAAATAGATCATGGTAAGCTTCATTTACCAGGAAATCTATGGTATATTGGTACAATAAATAACGATGATTCTACATATATGGTAACAGACAAAGTTTATGACCGTGCGATGCCGATAGACATAGATACAAAAATAGATCCATATGAATGTAGAGATCAAGAAGCTATGAATGTTAATTCTAGTTACTTGGAATCTTTATTTAAAGAAGCAATGATTAAATATCCAGTAGCAGAAGAAAGTTTACAAAAAGTAAAGGAATTAGATGATTATGTAATAAATCACTTTAGAATTGCTTTTGGTAATCGTATAATGAAACAATTAAATACATTTGTTCCTGTATATGTTGCTTGCGGTGGAAAAGAAGTTGAAGGAATAGATTACTTTATTGCTAAAAAAATATTTAGAAAATTTGAACAATTAAATTTAGCATTTATAAGAGATGAAATAGATCCGTTCATTTCATATTTAAATAAAAATTTTGGTAAAAAAGTAATGAAAGAATGTATAGCGTATTTAGAGAGAATAAAAAAATCAGTATAAAGGTGTGATATAGATGGCAAAAGTATTAAATATTTCAGAAGACCCAAAGTCAAAAGAAAAAAGTCAAATATTTATAAAAAATGTAAATTCAGATATGCATTATAAATCAGAATTATCAAGTGAAGGCTCAAATTTTGACTGGCTTGATGAAATAGAATTTGCTTTAACATATCTTGATAATATAGTTAGATCACCACGTGTTATTTTAGTTAGTGAACAAGAGGTAGTTAAGATTGAAAGAGCTAAAAAAATAACAGTTGAAAGTGTTAAAGATCTAGCTAGAAATACATTTTATATAGAAAAAATAGATCCTAAAAATCAGGATGTTCAACCATCAAAAATATTAGAGGTGCATAATGAAGAATCATATAACACATATGAAAATAGATTTATATATTCTTTAATAGATTTAATGACTAAATTTGTTGCAAAAAAAGAAAAATTAATAGATTCTTTAGAAAACAAAAATAAAAAAACACTTGAATATACTGCATCTACAAACATCAATGGAGAACACGTTGATGTTAGAGTAAAGTTAAATTCTTCTTTAAATTCTAAATATGAAAAAGATAAAGACGCATTAAAGGAATTAAAAGAAAGAATAAAAAAAGTAAAACAATATTTAAGTATTTGGAGCAAAAGTGAGCTTATAAAAAGTTTACAAAAAGCTAGAGCTTCATTTGTAGTTCCTCCAATTAAAAAGACTAATTTAATATTAAAAAATCCAAATTTTCAAATAGCAACTAGATTATGGGAATTTTTATACTCATATGATTTAAAAGATCATAATGTTGAAGATGAAGGTTTAGATACAGCAGGAACTAATACTTTAAAAGATATATTAAATGATTCTTTTTTAACTCAGTACTTTGTTTTAGATTCAATATCTGATTCAAAAAAAGAACAAAAAGAACAACTTTCAAAATATGCATTAATAATGTTAAAACAACAAGTTGAACGTTCAATATCATTGCTACTTAACTGTGGTGTAAAAATTACTGATGAACAAATATTAGAAATGGTTGCTGAAGTAATAAAAAATGAAAAGAATAAAAAAACAGTTGGAAAAAATGATGTAAAAAAGAAGTTTAAAAGTATAATGGATGAGTATTTAGAAAATACTCAGAGTTATTTATAGAGGAGTACATATGAAAAAGAAAAAGATATTTAAAATAATATCTATAATTTTAAATATTATTGTTGGTATTGCAGTTGCTGGTTTTATATTAGCAGTGTGTTTACAAAGATTTAGTAATAATAAAATTTCATTTTTAAATTATAGATTGTTTACAGTAGTTTCAGAAAGTATGAAACCAAAATATGTTATAGGAGATGTTTTAATATCAAAAGAAATTTCTCCATCAAAAGTAAAAGAAGGGGACGTAATAAGTTACCAAGGAAAAGCTGGTGATTTTGCTGGTAAAGTAATAACTCACCAAGTTGTTAAAATAGAAAAAGATTCGAATGGAAAATATTTTTTCCATGCAAAGGGTATAGCAAATCTTATCGAGGATCCTTTGGTTTCTGAAGATCAATTATATGGTAAGGTTGTTTATAAATCAATAATATTATCAATGATTTATAAAGTAGTAGGAACAAATGCAGGATTTTGTTTGTTTATAATTTTACCAATAGTGTTTATAGTAGGAACAGAACTATTGTCTACATTATTGGAAAAAGAAGAAGAACGAAGAAATAAACTAAGTTAGTTAAGGTGTGGTATAAATGAAAAAAAGGGCAAGAATGTATTTAAAATTGAACATTTTATCAGTAGTTTTTGTCGTAATTTCTTTTATATCTGTTACACTTGCTTGGTTTGTTTACAGTGGAATTTCAGGTTTAGAAACAACGGTTAATGTAAAAGCATGGTATGTTGAATTAGAGCGAAATGGAGAAAAGGCTTCTAATAATATTGTTATTTCTCTCGATAATATATATCCAGGTATGGATACAGTAACAGAATCAATAAAAATTAAAAATAGAGGAGATAGTGATGCTCAAGTTAAATACAGAATTGATTCTGCTAAAATACTTGATTTAGAAAATTTTAATTTAGAAAATGGAAATATTAGTGAAGATGAATTGTTGGAAAAATTAGCGCTTGATTATCCTTTCCAAGTAAGTATGAGTTTAGATAAAAATTTTGTACTTGCGAAAAACGATGAAACAGAATTTAATATATCAATTTCTTGGCCATTAGATTCTGGAAATGACGAATTAGATAGTTACTGGGGCAATGAAGCTTATAGATTTAAAACTACTTATGGTGATGAACCATCAGTAAAAATATTAGTGAGCTTAATTGCTGAACAATATATAGAAAGTGATGATTCAAGTGATTTAAATTATCCATTAGGTAAAGAAATTTTATATGATGTAGTAACTAAATCAATATGTACAAATCAAAGTTCTACGTGTTTAAAAACAAATGTAATAGATGTTAATAATAAAGTGGGAGATAACACAGTAAAATTATTGCCAGAAGTTAGTAGTTTGGCTAATACAAGCGATTTTAACTCATTAGAGACAAATTATAATAATATGATATCTGGATGGAATGTTAATACAAAAATGTTAGAAGCAACAGATATATTAAATATTATTTCATTAGACGTATTTAATTCAATGATATCAATACCAAATATTTCAAATTCTATTATTGGTAATATAAGTAGTATTAATGGCTTAAATGATAATTTAAATAAAGTAAAAAATTCTAGTGGTTTTTATATTTTCTCAAATGAATTTAGTTATTTAATTTCAAATGATTGTTATTGGTTAAATACAGAATATAATAGTAATCAAGCATTTGCTATTAAAACTTATGCAGATGCATCAAAAATGTATGGTGAAGCTAAGACAACTAGTTGTAAGATTACTCCAGTAATTGTGGCATCTAAAAGTGAATTAAAGACGAATTAAATTATTCGTCTTTTTATTAAAATATTAAAAAAGAGGATAACATATGTTATCCTTTAATAAACTATTTTATTTTTTAGATTGCTTGTTCAAAATTAATATTTGCATTTATTTTGAATGAATTATTTTCTGAATTACTTACTTCAGTGTCTTTTGAATCATCCATCAATTCATTTTCTCCTTCATACCATTGAAAGTATACTCTAACAGTAAATTGTTCAAATCCACTTCCGTTATATGTTAAAGTATTCGTCAATGAATTGTTCTCTAAGTCTTTATATTCTAAAGTGTCGCCTTCAATATAATTCTTAGGTAATATTGCATATTTAGTTATTACTAAATCAGGAATATTTTCATTTTCTAAATTTATATCAATTTGATATTTAAATGAAACTTCAACATTTGTTGGATCTATTTGAATATCAAAGTAACCTATAGAGGAAGGAGCTAATTTATTATCAGCTACATTTTCATTTTTTTCAATAACTGGTTCAAAAGAAATAGAAGAAGCTTTATTATTTGTAATATCAGTATTATTAACAAGTATTTGCCATTTTGCAAACATAACTTCTATTTGTCCTTGAGAACTAGCCACATATCTAGAATAAGTATTACTCATTAAACATAGAGTTATAGATAACGAAATTAAAACTATTAAAACTTTAAATTTTTTAAGCATACTCATTCCTACCTTTCTATGTACATTATAAAATAGTTATATATTATTTACAATTAGGTTTTACAAAAAATATGTAAAAGATTAAAAATATGTGTAAATATATGTAAATTCTTTTTCTTATATACATTATTATTAATATAATTTTAATAAAGAACTAAAAAAATCATTGTCGAAAAAATTGAGAAAACTAAATTAGTTGTTATTTTATTATATTTATGGTATGATTAATTATAGAAAAAATTCTATAGGTGATAAGATGTCAAAATTATTAGTATTTGTTTTTATATTTTTTTTAGGTAGTACATTTGGTTGGGTATTGGAATTATTTTTTAGAAGAATAGTTCATAAAAAATGGATTAATCCTGGCTTTTTAACAGGACCTTATTTACCAATTTATGGCTTTGGATTATGTGTTTTAACATATAGTTATATGTTATTTACTAATCTATCGTTAAACCCTATATTAGTTATATTGTTAATGGGATTATTTATGACTATAATTGAATTAATTGGAGGACTTTGTTTTATATATGGCGGTTATGTAAAACTTTGGGATTATAGCAATCAATGGGGAAATTATAAAGGAATAATATGTCCATTGTTTTCACTTATATGGACTGTTTTAGGTGGCGTTTATTATTATTTTATCGCTCCTTATGTATTGAGAGCTCTTGATTGGTTCTCTTGTAATTTATCATTTTCATTTATACTTGGAATATTTGTTGGATTAATATGTATTGATTTTATTAACTCAACAAAATTATTAGTAAAAATAAGAAAATTTGCTAAAGAAAATAATGTTAAGGTTAAGTATGAAGAATTTATATCATATATAAAAGATTTACCAGAAAAAGGTAAAAAATACTTTTTTACAAGACCACTTAAGAGAATAGTTTCAATAAAAGATTCTCTAGAAGAATATGTAAAAAATCATTAATTAATAAACAAATATAAAATGCAAGATTAACTATCTTGTTTTTTATATAAAATAATGATAGAATTATTCCAAGAAATAAATTAATTGGAGGTATATATGTTTAATCTTGTGTCAAAATTCAAACCAACTGGTGATCAACCGGATGCTATAAAAAAATTAGTATCTGGAATAAAAAATGGTGAAAAGAATCAAGTATTAAAAGGTGTAACTGGAAGTGGAAAAACATTTACAATGGCAAATATAATAAAAGAAACTAATAAGCCAACATTAATACTTGCTCACAATAAAACACTTGCAGGACAATTATATGCTGAATTTAAAGAATTTTTCCCACAAAATAATGTATTTTTATTTGTCTCTTACTATGATTATTACCAACCTGAAGCATATATTGCTAAAACAGATACTTATATTGCAAAAGACGCTGCTATAAATGATGAAATAGATGAATTAAGACATGCTGCAACAGCTGCTCTTTTAAACTATAAAGATGTAATAATAATAGCTTCTGTATCATGTATTTATGGTATAGGGGAAATAGAAGAATATAAAAGTAAGATGCTTACATTAAATGTAGGACAAACTATTGATAGAGAAAAAATATTAGAAAAATTAATAGATATGTTATATGAGCGAAATGATATAGATTTTAAAAGAGGCACTTTTAGAGCTAAAGGAGACATAATAGATGTTATTCCAGTAGGACAACATTCTAAAGGGATTAGAATAGAATTATTTGGTGATGAAATAGAAACCATAAAAGAATTTGATTCTTTAACAGGAAATATATTAAGTAGTAAAAAATCAATTTCAATATTTCCAGCAAGTCATTTCGTAACAAGTGAGGATAAATTACATAAAGCGATAGAGAATATAAGAGTAGAACTAGATGATAGATTAAAGTATTTTCAAAAGGAAAATAAATTATTAGAATATCAAAGATTAAAAGAAAGAACTTGTTATGATATGGAGTTATTAGAAGAAACTGGTTTTTGTAGAGGGGTGGAAAACTACTCAAGACACCTTGCTTTAAAACCAGCAGGAGCAACTCCAACAACACTAATTGATTTTTTTGATAAAGATTTTCTTCTTTTCGTAGATGAATCACATGTTACTATACCTCAAGTAAGAGGAATGTATAATGGTGATAGAGCTCGTAAAGAAATGCTTGTAGATTATGGATTTAGATTACCAAGTGCCATGGATAATAGACCTTTAAAATTTGATGAATTTGAAAGTAAAATAAATCAAGTAATATATGTATCAGCAACCCCAGGAGATTATGAATTAGAAAAATCAAAAACAGTAGTGGAACAAATAATAAGACCAACAGGACTTTTAGATCCATTAATAGAAGTACATCCAACAAAAAATCAAATAGATGATTTAATAGAAGAAATAAATAAAAGAACTGAAAAAAATGAGAAAGTATTAATAACAACTTTAACTATAAGAATGGCAGAAGAATTAACACAATATTTAAAGGGATTAGATATTAAAGTTGCTTATTTACACTCCGAAATAAAAACATTAGAAAGATTAAAAATTATAAGAGATTTACGATTAGGTAAATATGATGTATTAGTAGGCATAAATTTATTAAGAGAAGGATTAGATATCCCAGAAGTAAGTTTAGTTGCCATAATGGATGCTGATAAACAAGGCTTCTTGAGAAGTGAAAGAAGTTTAATTCAAACAATTGGTAGAGCAGCTAGAAATGCAAATGGAAAAGTAATAATGTATGCAGATAATGTTAGTGATTCAATGGATATAGCAATCAAAGAAACAAATAGAAGAAGAACTATACAAGAAGAATATAATAAAAAACATAATATAGTTCCAAAAACAATAGTAAAAGATATTTCAGATATTATTTCAAATACAGTAGAATTAGAAGAAAAGGAACCACAAAAATTATCTAAACAAGATAAAGCTAAATTAATGATAAGATTAGAACAAGAAATGAAAGCAGCAGCAAAAAATTTAGATTTTGAAAGGGCTATGGAACTTAGAGATGCATTATTTGAATTAAAAGCAGAATAGGTATATAATTAAATAGGTGATTAAAATGAAAATAAATAAGTATTTAGATTGGTTTATACATATGTTAGGTTATGCACTTGTATTAGTAACTGTTTCAATAATATTTAAAAAAACAATATATATAGATAATTCATATTATGGATTATGGGGACTTATAGCAGTCATTATAATATTTGCTTTAAACAGAACAATAAAACCTTTATTAGTATGGATAACACTTCCTCTTACTGCTATTACATTAGGACTTTTTTATCCTCTTATAAACATATTAATACTAAAGATAACTGACTTTATACTAATGGAACACTTTGATATACATGGAACATTTATGGTATTTATAGTATCAATAATTATTTCTATTATGAATGCTATAATGGATAATATAATAATAGATGTATTCTTGAAGGGAATGAAAAAATGAATCCAGTAATAATAAATTTAGGTATTATAGAAATTAGATGGTATTCAGTATTAATACTTTTAGGATTTATTTTAGGATATTATTTAGTAATAAAGAAATGTAAACAAGAGAATATAGATAAAACTTTGATAAGTGATCTTTGCTTTTATTTAATTATAGTAAGTATATTAGGTGCTAGAATTTATTATTGTATATTTGAATGGAAATATTATATAAATAATCCTATAGATATAATAAAAATATGGGAAGGTGGACTTGCTATACATGGAGGTGTAATAGCAGGTATTATATTTATATATTTTTATACCAAAAAGAAAAAATTAGGATTCTTAAAACTATTAGATATATTTGCTCCATCACTTGTATTAGGTCAAGCAATAGGTAGATGGGGTAATTTCTTTAATGGTGAGGCATATGGACCAATAACTACTTTTGAAAACTTAAAAAATTTACATATACCAAGATTTATAATAGATGGTATGTATATAGGTGGTAATTATCACGTACCCACATTCTTTTATGAATCTATAGGATGTTTAATAGTTTTTATAATATTAATAATTTTAAGAAACAAAAAATCTACAAAAATAGGAATAATAACATCAATATATTTTATATTATATGGATTAGTTAGATTCTTTATTGAAGGACTTAGAACAGATAGTTTAATGTTGCTTAACATAAAAGTTGCTCAGTTAATATCTATAATTATGATACTAATAGGCATATATATAATTATTAAATCATTAAAAAAGAAAATATAGTTATCTATATTTTTTCTTTTACATAAAATTAATTGGTGATATTTATTAAAACTTTAATATGGTTAGAAGTTTCAATATTAATAATACTAATAGGTATATATTTTACATTTTCATTAAATCTAGTGCAATTTGATTTTAAAAATATATTTAAAAGTACAAAAGGTACAAGAAAAAAGGGATCTATATCTCAAATAGAATCACTTATGATAGTTCTTGCAGGTAGAATAGGTGTTGGAAGTATATCAGGAGTTGCACTTTCAATTTATTATGGAGGATTAGGTTCAATATTTTGGATGTGGATAATAGGATTACTCGCACTTCCAATAACTTTTGCAGAAACAACATTAGGTTCAAAGTATAAAGAAAAAGATGATTTAAATATATATAAAGGTGGACCATCATATTATATAAAAAATGGTATGAAAAAGAAAAAATTAGCTAATCTATATTCCATTCTTATAATAGTTAGTTATATAGGCGGTTTTTTAACAATACAATCAAATACTATAACTAAATCAATAAATGAATTAATAAATATAAATCCTATAATAATAGGAATAGTTATATCTATAATAACTTACTTTATAATAAGTGGTGGTGTAAAAAAAATAGCGAGTTTTTCATTAAAAATAGTTCCATTAATGATAATAATTTATATAATGTGTGCAGTTATAATATTATTAAAAAATATTAATACAATGCCTACAATATTTAATAATATTATAAAGTCTGCTTTTGATTTCAAAGCAGGATTTGGGGCATTTATTGGTACAGCAATAATAGGTATAGAAAGGGGTATATTTTCAAGTGAAGCAGGAGTAGGTACGGGTGCAATCGCATCCTCTACAACAGATACAAGATACCCAGCTACGCAAGGATATACACAAATGATAGGAGTATATATAACAACTTTTTTAGTATGTACATCTACAGCAATTATAATACTTACATCAAATTATCAAAATTTAAACTTTATAGATTTAAATGGAATAGAACTCGCACAATATGCTTTTAATTTTCATTTAGGAACATTAGGAGTAATAATAATGTTTGTATCAATATGTTTGTTTTCATTTTCAACAATACTATCAGGTTATTATGATGGAGAATCATCTTTAAAATATTTTACTAATAATACAACTACAAAAATTAAATATTTAAAAATTATAACTTTGATAGTACTATTTTTAGGATGTATAGTTACTTCAAGTTCATTATGGAATTTCATAGATATAATAGTAGGAATTTTAGCTATCATAAATCTTTATTCAGTATTTATATTAAGAGGAGAAGTAAATAAAGAATATAAAAAGTATAAAAATCGTGATATAATGTAATGGGTGTTAGCTATGATTAATAAAAAATGGGATATAGTATTACAAGATGAATTAAAAAAAGATTATTTTAGAAAGTTAGGAATTTTTGTAAAACAAGAATATAAACATAAAATGATATTTCCACCATATCAAAATATATTTGATGCATTGAGATTTACCGATTATGATGATGTTAAAGTTGTTATATTAGGACAAGATCCATATCATGGATTAGGAGAGGCACATGGACTTTCGTTTTCTGTAAGAGAGGGAATAAAAATGCCTCCATCATTACAAAATATATTTAAAGAATTATATGATGATATAGGTATAAAAAGAAATAAAAGTGATCTAACAGATTGGGCAAAAGAAGGAGTGTTACTTTTAAATTCAATAATGACAGTAGAAAAAGATAAACCACTTTCACATAAAGAAAAAGGTTGGGAATTTTTTACAGATACAGTAATATCAAAATTAAATGAGAGGAAAGATCCTGTTATATTTGTTTTATGGGGAGGATTTGCTAGAAGTAAAAAAGCTCTTATTACAAATAAACAACACAAAATAATAGAAGCAGCCCATCCATCTCCATTATCAGCATACCGTGGTTTCTTTGGAAGTAAACCTTTTAGTAAAATAAATAATTATTTAAAAGATATGGGTAAAGAAGAAATTAAATGGTAAAACTAAATTTAAAAAACATTGACTAATAAGACAAGATAATATATAATTTAGATAGTAAAATATAGGAGGATAACATGAAGAAAGGTTTTACTTTAATAGAGTTATTAGCAGTCATAGTAATACTCGCTATAATCGCACTAATAGCTACTCCAATAGTATTAAGCATAATAGAGGATAGTAAGAGTAATGCGAATCTAAGGAGTGCAGAAAACTATTTAACAGCAGCAAAACAATCAATAACAAATCATCAGATGAATAATCCAGATCAATCAGTAAGTGGAGAATACAAAGTAATGAAGAATGGTAATCTATGTAAAGGAACAATAGAAAACAATAAATGTAATGGAATAGAAATAAAGGTACAAGTATCAGGAGAAAAGATAATGCCAAGTGAAATAACAATAGGAGAAGATGGAGACCTAACAAAAGCAGTAGGTGTTAAAATAAATGGAAAAGATTATGTATATACAAATGGAAAATTTGAACAATTAACAACAATATGTGAACTTAGTGAAGGAACAAGTAAAACTATAGGATCAAAATATACATGTCATTTAGATAGTGATAGAACATTCTATGTATTAGAAGCAACAGATAATAATATAAGCTTAATAATGGATCAAAATATAGGTGATACAGTAGCTTGGATATCAAATGAAGATTTTGCTAAGTTAAATCCAACAAGATATCAAGAATTACAAACAAGCTATGGATGCCAAAATTATGGATATTGTTCGGAGAATATATATGGACCAATAACAGCGAATAAATATTTACAAGAACAAACAAAAAATTGGAATGTAGTGGTAAGCATTCCAACATATGATCAAATATATAGAGCAGCGGGAAATAAAGCTATGGACTTACCAAACTGGTTATATGGTAATTTATCAAATTCAAAACCAGATGGTTATTGGACTATATCACCGTATACTAGTTCTAGTGAAGTATGGCATGTATATTATAATGGCTATGTACTTAGCAGTCATGTTGCTGTCTCGAATGCTTCAGGTGTCCGCCCAGTAATCACAATCTCAAAATCACAATTAGATTAAAAAATAGAGTAGAAGCTAATAATTGTTTTTATTAGTTTTTATTTTTATATTTTCTCATTTAAATCTCTTTACTTTAATTTTAAATTTGATATAATAATTATAGATAATAAAGGAGTTTATTATTTAGAAAGGTAGGAGAGAAATGAGTAGTATTCATGTGACAAGTGAAATAGGAAAATTAAAAAAAGTATTACTTCATAGACCTGGTAATGAATTATTAAACTTAACTCCAGATACTTTAGGTGAGTTACTTTTTGATGATATTCCTTATTTAGCCGAAGCACAAAGAGAACATGACATGTTTGCTAAAGCTTTAATGGAAAATGGCGTAGAAGTTGTTTACCTTGAAGATTTAGTAGCAGAGGTAATTGGTAGTAATGAAAGAATTCGCGATAAATTTATTCGTCAGTTTATTATAGAAGCTGGAATTCATACTATTAAGTACCAAATTTTAACTTATAATTTTTTGGATAAAATAAAAGATCCTAAAAAATTAGTACTACAAACTATGGAAGGTATTCAAATTAAAGATTTTCCATTTAGAAAAAGAGAAGTAGAAAAAACTTTAGTTGATTTAGTTGATGAGCCTGAAAAGTTTATAGCAGCTCCAATGCCAAATTTATACTTTACAAGAGATAATTTTGCAAGTGTTGGTGAAGGAGCAAATTTAAATCATATGTATTCTGTTACAAGAAACAGGGAATGCATTTATGCTGAATATGTATTTAAATATCATCCAGATTTTAAAGATACACCTTTATATTATAATAGGGGTTATCATTGGCATACTGAAGGTGGAGATTTATTAAATATTAATGATCATACTATAGCTATTGGTATTTCACAAAGAACCGAAGCTGCAGCTATAGATCAAATTTCTAAAAATTTCTTTAAAGATCCATCTTGTAAAATTGATACAATTTTAGCATTTAATATTCCAGTATCTAGAGCATTTATGCATCTTGATACAGTATTTACTCAAATTGATAAGTATACTTTTACATATCATCCTGCAATTTCGGATACACTACAAGTGTTTGAAATAACTGAAGGATTTGATCCTACAACTTATGAAGATTTAAATGTAAAAGAAATTAAGGGGTCATTAAAGGAAATATTGGAAAAATATTTAGATCATCCAGTAACTCTTATCCCATGTGCTGGAGGAGATAAAGTAGCAAGTGAACGTGAACAATGGAATGATGGTTCTAATACATTATGTATAGCACCAGGAGTTGTTGTTGTATACGATAGAAATGATGTTACAAATAAAGAATTACGTAAAGCAGGTCTTAAAGTAATTGAGATTTGTGGAGCTGAATTAGGACGTGGACGTGGAGGTCCAAGATGTATGTCTATGCCACTTGTAAGGGAGGATGTTGAATGGTAGATTTAAGAGGTAGAGATTTTTTAAAACTATTAGATTATACTCCTGAAGAAATTAGACATTTAATAGATGTAGCAATAGATTTAAAAAACAAAAAAAGAAATAATATATCTCATAGATATTTGGAAGGCAAACAAATAGCTATGATATTTGAAAAAGACTCTACAAGAACTAGATGTGCTTTTGAAGCTGGTGCTCATGATCTTGGAATGTCAGCAACTTATTTAGGACCAACTGGTTCTCAAATGGGAAAAAAGGAAACAATAGAAGATACAGCACGTGTTTTAGCTAGTATGTATGATGGAATTGAATATCGTGGGTTTGATCAAACAATAGTAGAAGCTTTAGCTAAATATAGCAAAGTACCTGTTTGGAACGGTCTTACTAATGAATTTCATCCAACACAAATGCTTGCAGACCTTATGACTGTACAAGAAGAATTTGGTTCTTTAAAGGGAAGAAAATTAGTATTCTGTGGAGATGCTAGAAATAATGTAGCAAATTCACTTATGGTTGTATGTTCAAAATTAGGTGTTAATTTTACATGTTGTGCGCCAAGAACACTTTGGCCAGAAGAAGAATTAGTTAATAAGTGTAAAGAAATTGCTTATAAGACTGGTTCTGTAATAAGCATGACTGAAGATATTATGGAAGGTGTAAAAGGTGCAGATGCTCTTTATACAGATGTATGGGTTTCAATGGGTGAACCAATGGAATTATGGAAAGAGAGAATTGAGCTTTTAAGTCCATATCAAATAAACATGAGTGTTATGAATAATGCTAAAGAAAATGCTATTTTCTTACATTGTTTACCTTCGTTTCATAATAATGAAACAACAATAGGTAAAGAAATAGAAGAAAAATTTAGAATAAAAGAAATGGAAGTTACAGATGAAGTATTTGAGTCTAGTAAATCTAGAGTATTTGAAGAAGCAGAAAATAGACTTCATACAATAAAAGCTGTAATGTTGGAGACGATGAAAAATGAGTAAAATTGTTATTGCATTAGGAGGAAATGCGTTAGGTAAAAGTCCTCAAGAGCAACATGATACAATTGAAAATACAGTAAAATATTTAATAGATTTAGTACAAGCTGGAAATCAAATTGTAATAACACATGGTAATGGTCCACAAGTAGGAATGATTTATGATTCTATGAAAGAAGATAAGATTCCATTTGCTGAAAGTGGAGCTATGTCACAAGGGTATATTGGTTATCAATTACAACAATCTTTAAAAGATGAGTTGAATAAAAGAAATATAAAAAAAGATGTTGTAACAGTAGTTACACAAGTAGAAGTAAATCCTTTGGATCCTGCATTTAAAAATCCAACTAAACCAATAGGGGAATTTTTAACTCGTGAACAAGCTTTAGAAAAGCAAAAACAAGATAAAGCTGTTTATAAAGAAGATGCTGGTAGAGGATATAGAAAAGTAGTAGCATCCCCAGAACCTAAGAAAATACTAGAACTTGGTACAATTAAGAATTTAATTAATCAAGGTACTATAGTAATTGCTTGTGGTGGGGGTGGTGTACCTGTAGTTATGACAAAAACAGATGGCTATGAAGGTATAGATGCTGTTATAGATAAAGATAAAACAAGCGCATTACTTGCTAAAGATATTAATGCAGATACTTTATTAATTTTAACTGATGTTGAAAAAGTATCTTATAATTATAAACAAAAAAATGAAGAGGCAATAAGTAAATTATCTATAGCTGAAGCAAGAGTTGGTATTAGACATGATGAATTTAAAGAAGGAAGCATGTTACCAAAAATAGAGGCTTCTATTGAATTTGCTAAAGCTACTGGAAATAAAGCAATTATTACATCTTTATATAAAGCAAAAGACGCTTTAGATGGTAAAACAGGTACTGTAATTTATAAACCTGAAGTAAAGAAAGAAGAAAAGAAAAAAAGAATTTCATTCTCACTTAGTGCATTTACAATTATATTAGCTTTAATATTTGTACTTGCAATAATTACACATATACTTCCAGGAGCATCATTTATTGGTGATGAACTTGTAGATGGTAGCGGAGTAGTAGGAGCTACATTATCACAAACATTATTAGCGCCTATTCAAGGTTTTGCAGATGCTATTGATATTTGTGTATTTATATTGATATTAGGTTCATTCCTAAAAATAGTAAATTCAACACAAGCTATTGAAACAGGAATTCAAGTTTTAATTAAAAAACTTCATGGACATGAGTTAGTATTAATTCCTATTCTTATGATAATATTCTCAATAGGTGGTACTACTTATGGTATGCTTGAAGAAACTGTTGGTTTCTATGCATTACTTGCTGCTGCTATGGTAGCTGCTGGTATGGATACAGTTGTATCTTCAGCAATTGTACTTTTAGGAGCAGGATCAGGAGTTCTTGGTTCAACAGTAAATCCATTTGCTGTTGGTGTTGCAGTTGATGCTGCAAAATCTACATTACCAGCAGGAGTAGCTATTAATCAAGGAACAATCATTGGTCTTGGAACAATATTATGGTTGTCAACTTTAGCAATTTCTATAATATTCGTAATGCTATATGCAAAAAGAGTTATTAAGAAAAAAGGTTCAACAATATTAAGTTTACAAGAACAAAGAAATATGGAAGCTACTTATGGTGAAGATATTGAAAGAACTGAAGCTAAATTAACTGGAAAACAAAAAGTTACTTTAATTTTATTTGGATTAACTTTTGTTATTATGATTATGAGTTTTATTCCTTGGGAAGATTTTGGTATTACAGTATTTGCTGATTCTAAAGTATTTGGCCTATCTTGGTTAGCTGGTGTACCAATTGGTCAATGGTATTTCCAAGAAGCAACTTTATGGTTCTTAATTATGACTATAGTAATTGCACTTGTTAATCGTATGAAAGAAAAAGAAATTGTAGATAAAATAATTGATGGTGCTGATGATATGGTAGGTGTAATATTGATAATTGCACTTGCAAGAGGAGCATCAGTATTAATGAGTGAAACACACTTAGATAATTATTTAATTTATAATGCTGCAAATTTATTACAAAGTTTACCTAAGGTAGCATTTGCTCCATTAAATTATATTATACATGTTGGACTTTCTATATTAGTTCCATCTAGTAGTGGTCTTGCAACTTTATCAACACCAATTATGGCTCCACTTGCACATCAAGTAGGATATAATATTGAAGCAACTATAATGGGTATGGTAGCTGCAAACGGATTTGTAAATCTATTTACACCAACTTGTGGTGCTATAATGGGAGGTTTAGCACTTGCTAAAGTAGAATACACAACTTGGTTAAAATGGGTATTTAAAGTACTAGCTTGTATAATGATTGCAAATTTAGTTATATTAACACTTGCAATGTTAGTTTTATAAAAAAAATATTAAAAGAGTTCAAAAGAACTCTTTTTTGTGTTAAAATTATAATAGGTGGTAGTATGAGAAAGAAAGTGTTTGGAATTATATTGTTAATATTTGCTATGTGTATTATATTAACAGGATGTACTAAAGAAAAAAAAGATGAGTTGGTATTAGTAACAGAAGCAGGTTTTGCTCCATACGAATATTATTCTAATGGTAAAATTGAGGGCGTGGATATAGACATAGCTCGTAAGATTGCTGATTACTTAGATAAGGAATTAGTAATTAAAGATGTTGCTTTTGATTCAATAATAAATGAAGTAAAAACTAAAAAAAGTGATATAGGTGCAGCTGGTATATCTTATACAGAAGAAAGAGCTATGGAAGTAGATTTTACTGTTAATTATGCATCAAGTAAACAAGTAATTGTGGTTAAAAGAAATAGTTTAATTACAGATGCAACTAATTTACAAGGTAAAGTTGCAGTTCAATTAGGAACAACAGCAGATTCTTATTTAACAGAAAACTATCCAAATGTTACTTTAATTCGTGAAAAGAAATTTTTAGCAGCTATACAAGATTTAAAAGATAATAAAGTTGATGCAGTTGTAATGGATGAGTTACCAGCACAAAAATTAATTACTAATGATATGATTATACTTCCAAATCCACTTGTAGTAGATAGTTATGGTATGGTAATATCAAAGGATAATAAAGAATTATTAGATGCTTGTAATACTGTAATTGAGCGTATGAAAAATAGTGGTGAGATAGATAATATTATTTTAACTCACATGGGTATAGAACAAAAAGTAAATAAAAATACAATTATTGATAGATTTTATAGCAGTGTTATATTAGATGGAAGATATAAATATATATTAAAAGGATTATTTAATACATTAATAATAGCGCTCGGTGCAGTTGTATTAGGAGTTTTTTTAGGTACATTGCTTGCTATTATTAGAAATTATCATGATAATACTAAAAAACTTAAAATATTAAATACAGTAGCTAAATTATATATAACAATTATAAGAGGAACTCCTAGTATATTACAACTTATGATTATATATTATGTAATATTTAAATCAGTTTCTATTAATATAGTATTTGTTGGAATACTTGCATTTGGGATTAATAGTGCAGCTTATGTAGCTGAAATTATAAGGGCCGGATTAAATTCTGTTAATAAAGGTCAAATAGAAGCAGGATATGCACTTAGTTTAGATTATAAAAAAGTTATGAGGTATATTGTTTTACCACAAGCAATAAAGAATATTATTCCTGCACTTGGTAATGAATTTATAACACTTGTAAAAGAAACTTCAGTAGGTGCTTATATAGGTATAGTTGAACTTACTAAAGCAAGTGATATAATCGCATCTCGTACTTATGATTATTTCTTCCCATTAATTTTAATTGCAATCATTTATTTAATTATTACTTATGGTTTAAGTAAAATAGTTAACTTAATGGAAAAGAGGTTAAACAATGTTAGAAATTAAGTCTTTAAAGAAAAATTTCGGAACTAAAAAAGTTTTAAAAGGTATAGATTTAGAAGTAAATAAAGGAGACATTGTAGGTATAATAGGTCCTAGTGGATGTGGTAAATCAACACTTTTAAGAACTATTAATTTACTTGAATTACCAACTAGTGGTACAATTAATTTTGAAGGTAAAAATTTAGATTTTAAAGATAATTTAACTTTAGTTAGAAGAAAAATAGGGATGGTATTTCAACAATTTAATTTATTTAGTAATATGACTGTAATTGAAAATATAATTTTAGCTCCTGTAAAATTAAAAATATTAACACGTGATGAAGCGGTAAAAGAAGCTTTAAGACTATTAAAAAAAATAGACTTATATGATAAAAAAGATTATTATCCTTATGAGTTATCAGGAGGACAACAACAGAGAATAGCTATTATAAGAGCTCTTATTATGAATCCAGATTTAATGTTATTTGATGAACCTACATCAGCTCTTGATCCTGAGATGATAGGCGAAGTAACAAATTTAATGAAGGAAATAGCTAATCAAGGAATGACTATGATGGTTGTATCACATGAAATGAGTTTTATAAAAAAATTTACAACTAAGGTAATTTTTATGGAAGATGGAAAAATAATAGAACAAGGTACTAGTGAAGAAATATTTAATCACCCAAAAGATGATAGATTAAAAGAGTTTTTATCAAAAGTAGAAAATATATAGTTAAGTAAAAAAAGAATTTGTAAGTTTTAATCAAATTCTTTTTATTTTGAATTAATAAACATTAATACTCATAAATTTAATTGGTGATAATATGTTTTTTAAAAGTATACATACTAGAATAAAAATAATAATATTAATTACTATCTTCTTATTTATTGTAATTATGGGTAAAGTATTCTATATACAAGTAATTGATTATAAAAAATTAAATGGTTATGCAACTAGTCTTTGGAGTAGAAATTTACCACTTGCTGCTAATAGAGGAATTATTTATGATAGAAATGGTGTAGAACTTGCTGGAAATATTACAACAACATCACTTGTACTTATACCAAATCAAATAACAGACAAAGAGGCAGTAGCAAAGGATTTAGCGTATATACTTAAAGTAGATTATAAAGAAATGTATAGACATGTATCTAAAAAGACATCTATAGAAAGAGTACATCCAGAAGGTAGAAATTTAAGTTATGAGATTGCTGATAAAATAAATGATTTAGGTTATGATGGAGTATATTTAGTAAAAGAAGCAAAAAGATTTTATAAATATGATACACTTTTATCACATACTATAGGATTTGTTGGTATAGATAATCAAGGATTGAGTGGATTAGAACTTATTTATGATGATTATTTAACTGGTAGCGATGGCTCAATAAAATATTTTAGTGATGCTAAAGGAAACAGTTTATCTATGTCTCAAATATATGAACAACCTCAAAGTGGAGTTAATATGACTCTTACAATTAATTTTGGAATACAAGAAGCACTTGAAAGAGAATTAGATAATGCAGTTTCTAAATATAATCCAGATCAAGCACTCGGTATAGTTATGAATCCAAAAACTGGAGAAATACTCGCTCTTTCTTCAAGACCTAATTTTAGTCCAAGTAAATATCAAAACTATACAGTAGAAGAAATAAATAGAAATCTTCCAATTTGGATGACATATGAACCAGGAAGTACATTTAAAATAATAACACTTGCAGCATCTTTAGAAGAAAAAATAGTGGATTTAGATAAAGATAGCTTTTTTGATGGAGGATCAATTACTGTAGGTGGAGCAACACTTCATTGTTGGAAACATGGAGGTCATGGGCAAGAAACATATCTTGAAGTAGTAGAAAATTCTTGCAATCCAGGATTTGTAAATTTAGGGTTAAAACTTGGAAAAGATACATTATTTAATTATATAGATTTATTTGGTTTTGGTAAAAAAACTGGAGTAGATTTAAATGGTGAAGCTAGTGGTATTTTATTTTCTAGAGATAAAATAGGAGATTTAGAGCTTGCTACGACAGCATTTGGTCAAGGAGTAAGTGTGACTCCTATACAACAAATAACGGCTGTTAGTGCGGCTATTAATGGTGGTATACTATATAAACCATTTATAGTTAAAAGTTTAAATGAACCAGAGACAAATAGTGTAATACTTGAAAATAAACCTACAATAGTTAGAAAGGTATTAAGTGATGATACAAGTGCTAAAGTAAGATATGCTTTAGAAAGTGTAGTAGCAAGAGGAACAGGTCATAATGCATATATTGGAGGATATAGAGTAGGAGGAAAAACAGGTACTGCTCAAAAAGCTGTTAATGGATCTTATTTAAGTGGAAATTATATTACAAGTTTTATAGGATTTTTACCAGCAGATGATCCAGAAGTAATTGTGTATGTTGCTGTTGATAATGCTAAGGGTATAACACAATATGGTGGAACAATAGCTGCTCCTATAGCTAAAAGTGTGCTTCAAAGTGCAATTGATATACTAGATATAAAAAGACGAGATAATGCAATAGAAAGGGAATATATGTATTTAGATAAACAATATTATGAGGTACCAAATGTAGTTGGAATGAGTGTAAGTGAAGCTACAAAACTTTTAAAAAATTTTAAAGTAGAATATAGCGGAAGTGGTAATGTAGTAACATATCAATCACCAAGTAGTAAAGAATTTGTATATGAAGGAGAAACTATTAGACTTTTGCTAAATGAATAAATCTTACAAAAATTAAAAATTTGTTAATATATATTGACAAAAAATTTAAAATCAAATAAAATAGATTACATTATTACTAAGGTTGTAGTATGAATCACTATGCTAGGGGGTGTAACAATATGGCAACTAAGAAAAATAAAGTAATAAGTGTAAAAGAAACAAAGAAGGGTGTTTCAAAGAAAAATATCTTTACTAAATTTATAGGTTTCTTATGTACTCATAAAAAGGCTGTTTTATTAACAGTAATATGCATATTAATTGTATTATTATCTCTTCTATTAGGAATGTTTTATTTAAATAAATCTAAACTTAATGAGAAGGTAATAACTATTAATAATGAAAACTATACAAGAAGTGATTTTATGGTTTATTTTTATTCTGTAAAATATGACTATTTTGGTATGGAGAATGCAAATGCATCAAATGAAAATTTGAAAGTAGTGTTAGATTCTGAAAACAATATTACTGTTGGAGATTATCTAAAGGGACTTGCACTTACTGAAATAAAGACAGCAGCTGCAATAAAACAATTTGCCTATGATAACAATATAGAACTTGATCAAAAAGATTTTGATGAAATAGCTAGTGAAAAGCAAAGTTTTATAAAAAAATTAGGTGGTAAAAATAAATTTAAAAAGGCATTAAAAGATAATGAAACATCAGAAAAATCATATGATAAAATGGCTCAAGTTGATAAACTATATAGCAAAATATTAAAAAAACTATATGGAGAAGGTAAGAGATATGATTTAACTGAAGAAGAGTTAGAGAGTGCTAAAAGAAGTTATAAAAATGAGTATTACAAAATTGAACAAGTTATTTTAACTACAATAGATATGGAAACTAGAAAAAGTTTATCAGATACGGTAATCAATCAAAAAAAGACATTGATAAATACAATTTATTCTATGGCTATGGAAGGTGCCAAATTTGAAGACTTAATAAAAAAATATAGTGAAGATGCAGAGGATAAGGAACCACCTTATTATGTTTATTATAAAAAAGGTGAGTTATTAAAAGAATTGGAACAGGCTATAGAAAAACTAGAAACAAATGAAATAAGTGATGTTATTCAAACAAAATTTGCTTTTCATATAATAAAAAAATTAGAATTAGATGATAACAAATTTGATGAATACATTGACACTTTAAGAGAAGCAAAAGCTCTAAAGGCTTTGAATGATACCCTAGATGATTTAAAAATAATCTATCATGATGCTTACAAAAAAATATAGTTATAAGAGAAGGAGTATGTTTTATGGTAAAAACAAAAACAAAAGGAACAAATAAAGCATTAGGAATAACTATTACATCAATAGTAGCAGTTATTCTAGTTGGTGTAGGACTTTTAATATTTAGAGAATTTAAGTATATGCCTTCAACTTCTAATGAAATATTAGATAATATGAAGAAAAATACTACAAAAATTAAAGATAATAATAAAAGTTTAACTGACAAAATTCTTGAGGATTTAGATAAAAAAGATACAACACTATCAAATCTAGGTTCAAATCAAGAAAAATATTTTTATTCAACTTACAGTAAAATAGTAAGTGCAGAAAATGAAATAAAAAAAGATATAAAAGATTCTACTGAATCAATAAATAAAAATGTTGATGAAGCAGAAAAAGAATTAACAAAAGAAATTAATGTTGCCAAGGATTCTATAAATGAAAATATTGATAATTCAAGAAATTCAATTAATTCAAACATAAATACAACAAGAAATTCAATTAATTCAAACATAAATACAACAAGAAACTCAATTAACTCAAATATAAATACAACAAGAAATTCAATTAACTCAAATATAAATGCATCAAGAAATTCAATTAACTCAAACATAAATACAACAAGAAATTCAATTTCAAATTTAATGACAAGAAGATTTGATACTGTAGATGACACTTTAACACAATTATCAAATGATTTAGAGTCTAACAAAAATACAATAATAAGTGCAGTTGGAACAAAAGCAAGTGAACTTGAAACAAATTTAACAATTGTAGCAGAAAGTATTCAAACAAATTTAGCAAATGTAGCAGTAAATATTCAAACAAATTTAGCTAATTTAATTGAAAGAAAATCAGTTACATTAACTAATAAGGTAGATGGAATACAAATATTAATAGATGCTATAAATACAAATAAAATAGGAACAAACGCAGATACAACTAACAATACTTTATTTGGAATAGCTAAAGTGGCACTTTCAAAAGTAAATGATATTCAAACAGATTTATCAACTTTAATGACAAATGTATCAAATAATTTAAGTACATTATCAAGTGATGTTTCAAGTATTAAAGTAGATGTAAGTTCTTTATCTAGTAAAATAGGTGGATATAGTGATGCCACTACTGAAACTACATTATTTGGAAGAACAAATTTAATATTTGAAAAAGTATCAAATGTAGGAAATATGGTTAATACTTTAATAACTGAACAAAGAACAGCTAATACAAATATTACTACAAAGTTAGAATCAATTTTAGCTCAAAATGATCTTGCTCAAATAAATGATGCTATAGTAGATGATTTAACACGTGCTTATGTAAATAATTGGCAAACAAATTCTGGATTAACTGATAAACAAAAAATGGAATTTGTAATAACTTGGTTAAGAGATAGAAACTATATTAAATAATTAAGACTATTTTGATAGTCTTTTTCTTTACACTTATTTATAAAAAAATATAAGATATTATTTAAAAATAAAAAAAATATGTTATAATTATTATAGTATAGTAGGAGGATTTTATGGAAAAAAATTTTGATAGTATCATTGATTATTCGTTAATTTTAACAATTTTATTTTTTATAATAGGTATAGTTCTTATATTTTTCCCACAAGTAACTATGACTTCAATATCACATGTCATGAGTTTTTGCTTTATAACACTTGGTGCAATTTTAGTATTTTACTCATCTAAAGAAATATTGTTTATGAATTTTTTATCTTTTGGAGTTTTACAAATTATAATAGGTTTTATAATGCTTGTTTATCCAAATATATTAACAACGCTTGTACCAATTTGTATAGGTGTTTGGATGATATTAAAATCAACAGTTGATTTTAAATATTCTTTATTACTTAAAAAAGGTAAAGTAAAAGAATGGTTTTATGTAAGTATAATGTCTATTTTATCTATTATATGTGGAATTATGTTAATTGTTAAAACTGAAATTGGAGCATTTTCTCCTATGGTAGTATTAGGTTTATTTTTAACTGCTAATTGCTTATCAGCAATCTTAGATGTTTATATTTTTAAGGATAATGCAAGAACATTAGTAACGCAAATCAAAAAATGTATAAAAATTTAAAGTGTAATAAATGCCAATTAAAGTGATTTTAATTGGTTTTTTAGTGTAAAGTGTTCTTAAATATGATATAATAAAAATAGGTGAGATTATGATAGAGAAACGAATTGATGAATTAGTAAAACTTTTAAATAAAGCAAGTTATGAATATTATGCATTAGATAATCCAACTATTACAGATCAAGAATATGATTCATTAATGGATGAATTAATTCGTCTTGAAACTCAAAATCCTTCACTTGTAAGAAGTGATTCTCCTACAGTTAAGATAGGGACTGAAGTTATAAGTGAATTTAAAAAAGTTACTCATGAAATACCCATGATGAGTTTAGGTGATATTTTTAATGAAGAAGAGGTTATTGCCTTTGATGAAAAAGTAAGAAAAATAGTACCTAATCCTAAGTATGTATGTGAACTTAAAATAGATGGATTAAGTGTTTCTTTGTTATATAAAAATGGACGTCTTGTAAGAGGAGCTACCAGAGGAGATGGAACTGTTGGAGAAGATATAACGCATAATGTAAGAACAATAAAGAATGTTCCTTTATCCCTTCCGGAGGATATAGATATTGAAGTAAGAGGGGAAATATATATGCCTAAATCTTCTTTCGAAAGTTTAAATAAAGAGAGAAGAGAAAAAAATGAAAAAGAATTTGCTAATCCTAGAAATGCAGCAGCTGGATCAGTAAGACAACTAGACAGTAAAATAGCTTCTTCAAGAAATTTATCAACATTTATGTATCACATACCAGAACCGGATAAGTATAATTTATCAAATCAATACGATTCCTTAGATTTTATGAAAAAGTTAACTTTTACAGTAAATCCTAATATAGTTTTAGTAGATTCTATTGATGCTGTAATGGAATATATAAATTATTGGGATAAACAAAGAAAAGAATTACCATATGAAATAGATGGTATTGTAATAAAAGTAAATAATTATAATGATCAAAGAAAGCTTGGAGTAACTGCTAAAGTTCCAAAGTGGGCAATTGCGTACAAATTTCCTGCTGAAGAAGTACTAACTAAGGTAAAAGATATTGAATTTTGTGTAGGAAGAACTGGTAAAATTACTCCAAGAGCAGATTTAGATCCAGTAAGACTTGCGGGTAGTATAGTTAGGAGTGCTACACTGAATAATCAAGATTACATAAAAGAAAAAGATGTTAGAATTGGGGATATTGTATCTATTAGAAAAGCAGGAGAAATTATTCCTGAAGTAGTAGAGGTAAAAAAAGAAAGAAGATCTGGTAGTGAATTACCTTTTGAAATGATAGAAAACTGCCCTATATGTGGTACTAAACTTTCAAAGAAAGAAGATGAAGTTGCTTATTTTTGTACAAATCCTAATTGTGATGCTAGAAACATAGAGGGACTTATACATTTTTCTTCTAGGGATGCTATGAATATAGAAGGATTTGGAGAAAGAATAGTGGAAGATTTTTATAATATGGGATTCTTAAAATCTATTGATGCATATTATAATTTAAAAAATTATAAAGAAGATTTAATGGAATTAGAAGGATTTGGAGAAAAAAGTATAAATAATCTTTTAATTAACATAGAGAATAGTAAGAAAAATTCTTTAGAAAAATTAATATTTGGATTAGGAATAAAGCATGTTGGAAAAAAAACAGCTTATATACTTAGTGAGTATTTTGGTAGTATTGATAAATTAATAGAAAGTGATGTAGAAAATCTATCAAATATACCGGATGTAGGTACTGGTATTGCAACTAGTATAGTAAATTATTTTAGTGATAATAAAAATATTGAATTAATAAATAAATTAAAGAGTTATGATTTAAATATGAATTTTATAAGTAAAGAAAAAAATATAAATGAATTATTTAATAATCGTACTTTTGTCCTTACAGGAACACTTAATAGTATGTCAAGAAATGATGCTAAAGAATTAATCGAAAGATTAGGTGGTAAAAATACAAGTTCTGTTAGTAAAAAAACAGATGTTGTAATAGTAGGACAATCTCCAGGTAGTAAATATGATGATGCAGTAAAACTTGGTATTACTATTTGGAATGAAGATGAATTTATAGAAAAAAGTAGGAGGATTTAATATGAATGAATGGGAAGGATTTAAAGGAACTAAATGGCAAAAAAGCATAGATGTTGCTAATTTTATAGAATGTAATTACAAAGAATATACAGGTAATGATACATTTTTAACTGGTATAAGTAAAAAGACTAGTAAAGTATGGAATAAATGTAAGAAATTACTTAGTAAAGAAGCTATAAGTGGAGTACTTGATGTTGAGACTTATATAATGAGTGGCATTGATAACTTTAATCCAGGATATATAGATAGATCAAATGAAGTTATAGTAGGATTACAAACTGATGAGCCATTGAAGAGAATTGTTAATCCATATGGTGGATTTAGAATGGTTAAACAATCTTTAGAAGCATATGGATTTCATTTAGATAAAGATTTAGAAAATAAGTTTATAGAATTTAGAAAAACACATAACGATGGAGTATTTGATGCATATACACCAGAAATAAGACGTGCTCGTCATAATCATTTAATTACTGGATTACCAGATGCGTATGGTAGAGGAAGAATTATAGGTGATTATAGACGTTTAGCGCTTTACGGAGCAGATGCTTTAATTGAACAAAAAAAATCCGACTTAAATAAATTAAATGAAATTACTGATGTTTCAATTATTCAATTAAGAGAGGATGTATCAGAACAAATTAAAGCTTTAGAACTTATTAAAAAAATGGCTTTAAGATATGATTTTGATGTATCTAAACCTGCTAGTAATGCACGTGAAGCAATACAATGGACATACTTTGCATATTTAGCCGCTGTTAAGCAAAATAATGGAGCAGCAACTAGTATTGGAAGAAATACTGCATTCTTTGATATTTATATTGAAAGAGATATAAATAAAGGGATACTTACAGAAGAAGAAGCACAAGAATTAATAGATCAATTCGTAATTAAGTTAAGACTTGTAAGACATTTAAGAACTCCAGAATATAATGAGTTATTTGCTGGTGATCCTACTTGGGTTACAGAATCTATTGGTGGTATGATGGATGATGAACATTCTTTTGTAACTAAAACATCATTCCGTATATTAAATACTCTTAATAATATAGGTGAATCAGCAGAACCTAATTTAACTATTCTATGGAGTAGAAAACTTCCTTTAAGTTTTAAAGAGTTTGCTAGTAGAATGTCAATAAAAACACATACATTACAATTTGAAAATGATGATTTAATGAAACCTATATATGGTAATGACTATGCTATAGCATGCTGCGTGTCTGCTATGAGTTTAGGACATCAAACACAATTTTTTGGAGCCAGAATTAATTTTGTTAAAGTATTGTTATATGCTTTAAATGGTGGTAGAGATGAAGTAACTGGTGAACTTGTAATAGATGGTATAGATGAATTAGAGGGAGAATATTTAAATTTAGAAGAAGTATTTAAACAATTTGATAAAGTGTTGAAAAAAACCGCAAAAATATATGTAGATGCATTAAATATAATACATTATATGCATGATAAATACGCATACGAAAGTAGTCAAATGGCTTTTCTAGATACTAAACCAGAATATTTAATGGCATTTGGACTTGCTGGACTTTCAATAGTAGTTGATTCATTTTCAGCTATAGAATTAGGACATGTAAGAGTTAGAAGAGATTCAAGAGGACTTACAAATGCATTTGATGTAGAATTTGATTTTCCAAGATATGGTAATAACGATGATAAAGTAGATAGTATTGCAGTCAATTTAGTAAAAAGGGTATATAGAGAATTAAAAAAATATCCATTGTATAAAAATGCATATCCAACATTATCACTTCTTACAATTACATCAAATGTAGTATATGGTAAAAATACAGGTGCAACACCAGATGGAAGAAAAGCTGGAGTACCATTCGCACCAGGAGCAAATCCAACACAAGGGGCAGATAAATCAGGAGCTTTAGCATCCCTTTCATCAGTTGCTAAACTTCCATATTTAGGATGCTGCCAAGATGGTATATCTAATACTTTCTCAATAACACCTACTACATTAGGAGCAGATAATGATGCAAGAGTAAATAATTTAATTCAAATATTAGATGGATATTTTAAACAAGGCGCTCATCATTTAAATGTAAATGTTTTAGATAAAAATATGCTAATTGAAGCTATGAACAATCCTACAAAATATCCAAACCTTACAATAAGAGTATCTGGGTATGCTGTAAACTTTAATCATTTAACTCGTGAACAACAAGAAGAAGTAATAAGTAGGACATTCCATGAAAGAATTTAAACAAGGTTATATACATTCAATAGAAACTATGGGCCTTAGAGATGGACCAAATATTAGGGTTGTAGTTTTTATGCAGGGATGTAATCTTAGATGTAGTTTTTGTCATAATCCAGATACTTGGGATAAAATTTCAAATTTAAAGGTTACTTCTAAAGAAATAGTAGACATGGTAAGAAAATATAGACCTTATATAGAACAAGGTGGTGGAGTAACTTTTTCTGGTGGGGAACCATTAGTTCAATCTGAATTTTTATTGGAAATGTTAAAGTTGTGTAAAAAAGCTGGAATACATACTTGCTTAGATACATCAGGTACTGGTTATAATAAAGAATTACTAAATGACATTTTAAAATATACTGATCTTATACTTTTAGATATAAAGGCCCTAGATGAAGAAGGTTATAAAAAAATTACTGGAAGACCTATAGATGAATTTAATTACTTTAAGGATTTGGTAATAAAGAAAGATAAAAAATTGTGGTTAAGACAGGTAATAGTACCTACTATAAATGATAATGTGGAATATATATTAAAATTAAAAGAATATATAAAACAATTTAAAAATGTAGATGTAATAGAACTTCTGCCATATCACACAATGGGTGTAGATAAGTATAAAAAATTAGGAATAAAGTATAGATTAGCTGGAATGCCTGATATGGATAAAGATAGATGTAAAGAATTGGAAGAATTATTAAAAAAATAATTCTTTTTTTCATGAAAAAAAGGAAATCAAGAAAAAAAATAGAATGATATATATGGAGGTGATGTTATA
>OLHG01000043.1_pt1 | contig 90770 bp, 76 predicted proteins | sample 1605971 | NCBI WGS metagenome assembly OLHG01 (sample SAMN03283289) | human gut metagenome | biome: human-associated habitat; material: feces | host: Homo sapiens | place: Peru | collected 2012 | reverse complement strand
ATTCTACCATAAGGGGGTGTTTTTTTCTATTGTCCGTTTTTACTGGACTTGTGCAGAAATGAGAGCGGTCATTTTTATTTAGTTGTTTGTCTTGCGACGATTAATACCAAATCCAGCCGAAGAGGAATATTAATATTAACCACTGGAAGAAATTGTAATCAACTTCAACCTTATACATTCTGAGATTAGCGTCCACCTCATCCATGGCATAAATAATTGTAGATCCGGTGTTCTTGGCTTTAATTTTACCATTTGAATCCACACTTGCAATAGAACTATCTTCTGACTCATATGTTGCATAATCAGAACCGTTATTTACCGAATAGGTATCCTTATAATTAAGATAGATAGTATCGTATGGGGTATCCTTTACAACTACTTTAATCTGTTCCTCCTGATAAAGCACTGTTTTTGAACTGTTATAAAGTCTAACGTATACAATAAATTCTCCTTTAACACCATTTGTTTCGATATTCAATGTTACCGAATCCTCATATATACTCTCGGTAAATTCCAAATTTAATGCTTCCGGAGTCGAGCACGAAGCAACAAGCTTACAATTGCCAAGGTTTGTTCGTTTCATTGTAATTGTAGAACGGCCATCAACAACCTCTTCGAGATCAAGTCTTAATGATTTAGTTCGTACCGTAAGAACATCATCCGGAATGGGTGTTGATGTATCTGCTTTCCAAATTGCATATATTGTTACATTGTCTTTCAAAGATACTTTTGTTTCCGCTTGAAATTCTGCAGAAGTAGCATTCTTGTCATTTGCCCATCCAAGGAAAGTATAGCCCGCTCTTGTCGGCTTTGTTGAGCTGAGTGTCGTTGTTCCTTTGCCCCATACGGCATAAAGTGTAGTATTTGCAGTAGGTTTGTAGGATGAACCACACGAATATGATGCAGAACTTGCTGTACTGCTTGTTGACCAACCGCTACAGCTTAATGAAACATTCTGTGAAGACGGCGCACCGCTTCCACCGTTTGCATTGTACGTTATGGTGGCAGTTTTGCTTGGGGTCGGCAATGTTACAGAATTTCCCGCCGTCACTGTTGCACTTGACGGGGAAACAGAACCACCGTTTGCATTGTAGTTAACAGTATATGATGTAGTCGGATTTTTCTTCCAGACAGCATAGAGTGTTGTGTTTGAAGAAATACTGATTGAAGAACCCGATGAATACGAAGCAGAACTTGCTGAGCTGCTTGTCGACCAACCAAGGAACGTATAACCGCTTCTTGTGGGTTTTGTTGAACTGATTGTTGCCGATCCGTTTGAATACCAAACTGCATAAAGGGTCATGTTTGTAGTCGGCTTATAAGACGATCCGCATGAATATGAAGCGGAGCTTGCTGTACTGCTCGTCGACCAGCCCTTACATGAAACGGACACGCTCTGTGATGACGGAGCACCGCTGCCGTTGTTTGCATTATAAGAAAGCGTATATTTTTTTGTTGGTGTCGGCAATGTTACGGAATTTCCTGCCGTTACTATTACACTTGTTGGAGAAACAGAACCTCCGTTTGCATTAAAATTAACAGTATAAGACGCAGGCGTGTTTTTTGTAACCTTAAAGGAGTATGTTCCCGTCTTCGATGAATAAGCAAATGCTTTTATATAATAGGTTGTACCTGATGTAAGGCTAAGAGTTTTTTTGAAATTACTGCTTTCGCCGCTGTCATCGTCACTACCGATTTCCGTTCCATCAGCTTTGTAAATTGTAACTTTTGAATCAATCGAACCTGTTGATTCAAATGTATACTCCCCTGAAGATGACGGTGTAAATTTGTAATACCAAGCTTGCTCTGCAAAAGCGATATTTACTGTATTGCTATTTCCTGCTGAAACTGACTGTGCCGATTTCCAAACAGCATAAAGTGTTGTGTTCGATGAGAGAGAGATTGTGCTTCCCGGTGCGTATGATGCACTTGTTGCACTGCTGTTTGTCGACCAACCAAGGAAAGTATAGCCAAATCTTGTTGGAACAGTTGATTTTATTGTGTAACTTTTTGCCCCAGAGTGTCCGCTTGGAGCACCACTTCCTCCATTGGCATTGTAGCTGAGAGAATATGATGATGGCACTGAAGAATTCTTTCCAATCGAAAAAGTATATATTCCAGTACTTAATTCGTTATTACCATACCTTACAACTGCAAAATAATATGTTCCGGTTTTTGTAAAATCAATATCTTTGTCAAGTTGAAGTTTTTGTGAAGTGCTATTCCAATAATATGCATAACTTCCCCATATTTCATTTCCGTTTGAATCATATATATTAAAAGTTAAATGCTCAATGGATGCTTCTAATTTAACTTTTTGTTTGCCAGTAGATGAAATATTGAATTTGTAAAAATCTTTTTCATCATTTCTTGCAATCTGACCAATATATTGTGTGTTAATTGAAATCGAATTAGCTGAATTCATTGTATTGTTTGTTCCGCCATTTGACTCACTAAAGCTTTCATTGGCCTTCGTATATGAAGTAGAAAAGTTATAATCACCAACGCTTTTATTATGATTTCCATATCTAACTATCGCTAAATAGTATGTTCCAGAAGTAAGATCAAAATTCTGAATCATTGTAAGCTTTTCGGCTGTGTTATTCCAATAGGCTGCATATGATTCCCATATTGTTTTTCCATTTATGTCATAAATATAAAAGGATAAATGCTCAATAGGAGCTGTAAAGTTTATGTTAACTCTGCCGGAATCATTTAATGAAAATTTGTATATATCCCTATCATCATTATCCGCAATTTGTCCATATATTTTATTTCCAAGAGAAATTGAACTTGCAGTTGCCATTGAATTGTTTGATCCTTGTGTAGTCTCTTTATAACTCTCGTTGGATGATGTAAATACCGTTGAAAAGTTATAACTTCCATATGTGCCTCCATAGGCTTTAATAGCAAAGAAATATGTTCCCGAAGTTATGCTAAGATTTTGTATTAATGTCATCTTTTGAGCCGTGCTATTCCAATAATATGCATAACTGCTCCAAACTTCATTTCCATTTGAATCATAAATATAGAAACTTAAATACTCTATATTTGCATTTAAATTAAGTTTAACAGTTCCTGAGGATGAAAGTGTAAACTTATAAAAATCCTGCGTATTGCTCGATGAAATAGAACCGCTGTATGATGAACCAAGTGATATGTTTGTTGCCGTCGACATTGAGCTTCCTGCCGCATTTGCAACAAGTGGTACTAAAGTGATAATCGTAAGTGCAACCATAAAAATTGCAACAAACTTTTTCAGTTTTTTCATTGTTTTATAACCTCATTTCATTTGTTTTTCGTCTTGATAGGGTCAAGACGTAAGCCCTTTCCCAAACTGCTCTCCTTTCCTTTTGTTTTATTTTCTCGGGAAATTTCGACTTTTAATTTAGTCTTAATTTCTTCCCGTATTTACCGTTAAAGAATTGAACTGGTTTCGGAGATTAACATTTTTTGTCATATAACGTCTAAAGGCGAAGTGCGGATCGGGGGATCTGCATTTCGCCTTTACACTATAGTTATATTAACCTCCCCCGTGAAGCATAGATCAGGGCTGCCGATCAGGGCTTCACTTCGGATAAGAACCGATGGATTAATAATCCAAAATGCACACAAAAAAACGGTTGCTATCCGCATCATATCGGCACGTTTTCGCCAAAATGTTCATTACAGGAATATTTTACTACCTGTATTATAAAAAAGCAATAGTGTGACAAAAATAACAAATTTGTATTTTTTGTCACACCCCCTTTTTGAGCAATTTTGTATAGTTGCATAAATATTGTTTGATTTTTTGAAATTTTTTGTTGTTTATTAATTCTAAATCAGAATCATTTGTGGCTTTTTTCAGTCATATATTTTTTGCTGTTTGAAGCGTTTTTCTTTTTTGTAATAAAATAAATTTGAATTTTCCCTTGCAGCCCGAAAATATGCTCTGATTTTACTTTTTCGTCTCAATTATTCTTGAAGCAGACATTAAAATTATAAATGCTGCTTCTTTCTTTTCTGCGTCAAGCAACCGTTTGTATTCGTTTTTTATTGTTTTTCTCTTAAACTTTTCTTTCGAATCGCATGCTCGGGGTTGCATCACGACTGTTTTTGTAACAAAGTACACAAATGATGTCACAATTTTCTACATTTGATTTGAATATAATAATCAAAGACGACTTGAATTTTACTTTTATTTTTGATACAATATATAATGTATAAGAATATAATACCAATAATTATTTCTTTGTTTGTCGAGGTGACGCAATGAAACAGAAAAAAACAAGTGTAAACGACGTTCCCCTTTACCTTTTCCATCAGGGTCGGAACGCAAAGGCTTATGAATTCCTCGGTTCGCACCGTGCGGGTAAAAACGAGGTCGTGTTCCGTGTTTGGGCGCCCCATGCGGCGGCGGTCAGCGTGGTAGGCGATTTCAACGAGTGGGATCCCGAAGCCAGTCCGATGAAAAGACTCTCGGACAATGCCGTTTGGGAATGCAAAATTAAAGGAATAAAGCAATTTGATAATTATAAATATTGTATAACCACTCAGTCGGGTGAGCTTCGCTACAAAGCCGACCCTTACGGATTCCATGCCGAGACCAGACCCGAAACCGCTTCAAAGTTTTATGACATTGACGGCTACAACTGGAAAGACGAGAAATGGATGGCCGAAAGGAAATCCGCTAATATTTATGAAAGCCCCGTTAACATCTACGAAGTACACGCAGGTTCATGGAAGCAGCACGACGACGGAAATTTTCTTTCCTACCGTCAGTTAGCAGACGAATTGACAAAATACGTCAAGGATATGGGTTATACTCATATAGAGTTGCTGCCGATATGTGAGCATCCGTTTGACGGCTCGTGGGGATATCAGGTAACGGGCTATTTTGCGCCGACCTCACGCTATGGAGAGCCGAAGGACTTCATGTACTTCGTTGACAAGTGCCACAGGGAGGGAATCGGCGTAATTCTCGATTGGGTTCCGGCTCATTTCCCGAAGGATGCACACGGTCTGTTTGAATTTGACGGACAGAGCTGTTATGAATACGAAGATATTCGTAAGGGTGAGCATTTGCAGTGGGGCACAAAAATTTTCGACTACGGTCGTAATGAAGTCAGAAGCTTCCTTACCTCATCGGCAATGTTTTGGCTCGAAAAATATCACGTTGACGGGCTCAGAGTCGATGCAGTCGCTTCAATGCTTTATCTTGACTACGGCAGAAACGACGGCGAATGGATCGCCAACAAAAACGGCGGCAGAGAAAATCTTGAGGCGGTTCAGTTCTTGCAGGATCTTAACATCTTGATTTTCCGTGAACATCCGGACGTCATGATGATCGCCGAGGAGAGCACCTCGTGGCCATTGGTTTCAAAGCCTGTTTGCGACGGCGGACTCGGATTCAATTTCAAATGGAACATGGGTTGGATGAATGACTGCCTGAAATATTTCTCAATGGACGGAATTTTCAGAAAATTCAATCACAACTGCCTGACATTTTCGTTTTTCTACGCTTTTTCGGAGAATTTTGTTCTCCCGATTTCTCATGATGAGGTTGTTCACGGTAAATGTTCCATGATTGGCAAGATGCCGGGCGAATATGATGAAAAATTTGCAGGACTAAGAGCCTTCTATGCTTACATGGCAGCTCATCCGGGCAAAAAGCTTCTTTTCATGGGTCAGGAATTTGCTCAATTCATTGAATGGAACTACAAGCAAGGACTTGACTGGCTGCTGCTTGACTATGAAAAACACGCTCAGATGCAAAGCTATGTCCGCACGCTGAACAAGCTTTACAAGAAGCACAGTCCGCTTTGGCAGATTGACTACGACTGGGAGGGCTTCAACTGGATAAGCAACGATGACGTTGACAATTCGGTTATCTCTTTCAGAAGAATCGACAAAGATAAAAAAGAAATTATTGCGGTTTGCAACTTCACCAATGTTGAGCGCAACGGATATCGAATCGGCGTGCCGAGAGCCGGAACTTATAAAGTTCTCCTCAACACAGACGCCGAGGAATTCGGCGGAAACGGCAAAGGAACCGCAGTTAAAGTTAAAAGCGAAAAAATTCCGATGCACGGCTTTGACAACAGCATAGCACTTGATCTTGCGGGATTGAGCGTTATCTATCTGACACCGCCGGCAAAGAGAAAAACAACAAAAAAAATCACGACCGATAAGGTCTGCAAATAAAGGAGGAATAGTAATGTCCCGAAAACATGAATGTATCGCAATGCTTCTTGCAGGCGGACAGGGAAGCCGCCTCGGTATTCTGACAAAGAACATTGCAAAGCCCGCCGTTCCTTATGGCGGAAAATACCGAATTATTGATTTCCCTCTTTCAAACTGTGTGAACTCCGGCATCTATACTGTCGGTGTTCTGACCCAGTATCAGCCGCTTGAATTGAACGACTACATCGGAAACGGACAGGCCTGGGACCTCGACCGTGCCGACGGCGGCGTTCACATTCTCTCCCCCTATCAGCAGATATCGGGTACCGAATGGTACAAGGGCACGGCAAATGCCATTTATCAGAACATTAACTTTATCGACAGATACGACCCCGAATACGTTCTCGTTCTTTCGGGCGACCATATCTATAAAATGGACTATTCCAAGATGCTTTCTTTCCACAAGGAGAAGAATGCGGACTGCACAATAGCCATGCTTGAGGTTCCGTGGGAGGAGGCTTCACGCTTCGGTCTTATGCTCGTCAATGATGACGGTTCGATTGCCGAATTTGAGGAAAAACCGAAGAATCCCCGTTCCAATAAAGCTTCGATGGGCGTTTACGTTTTCTCCTGGAAAAAGCTCAGGCAATACCTGCTTGACGACGAAGCCAACCCGAATTCAAGCAACGACTTCGGCAAGGATCTTATCCCTGCAATGCATGCCGCTCATGAGAGGCTTTTCGCCTACGAATTTGACGGCTACTGGAAAGATGTCGGAACTATCGACAGCCTTTGGGAAGCTAACCTGGATCTGCTCAATCCGAAAGTTGACCTTGACCTGACGGACACAAGCTGGAGAATATACGCAAAAGACCCGATCACAGGTCCTCACTATGTCTCCGACACCGCAAAGGTTCAGAATTCAATGGTTGCCGAGGGCTGCGAGATCGAGGGCGAGGTTGACTTCTCCGTTCTCTTTGCAAATGTTACCGTAGAAGAAGGCGCAGTAGTCAAAGATTCAATCGTAATGCCCGGCAGTGTAATTAAAAAGGGTGCGGTTGTTCAGTATGCAATCGTTGCCGAGAATGTTACCGTTGATGAAAACGCAAGAGTCGGCAAGCGACCCGAGGAAATGGAAAATCTTAACGATTGGGGCGTTTCCGTTGTCGGAATGGGTGTCAACATAGGCAAGGGCGCAACAGTTGAGCCGAAAGCAATGATCGGCGAAGATGTAAAGGAGGCGTAAGCAATGAGAGCAAATAATGTACTCGGACTTATTTTTTCAAATACATACGATAATTATCTCAGCGAGATAACGTCGGTTCGCTCCATGGGTTCCGTGCCTTACGGCTGCCGCTATCGCCTTATCGACTTCCAGCTTTCCGCAATGGTAAACAGCGGAATCGGCAAGGTCGGCATTATTACAAAGAGCAATTATCAGTCCCTCATGGATCATGTCGGTCACGGCAGAGCATGGGATCTCTCCCGTAAAAACGGCGGACTTTATCTTCTTCCGCCTTTTAACATCGGCACAACCGGTATTTATTCAAACAAAATCGAAGCGATTTCAAGCGCAATGAATTTCCTTCGCAATTCCGAGGAAGAATATGTCCTCATGACCGACTGCAACGCTATATATAATGTTGACTTTACCGATATGTTTGAGCGTCACGAAAAATCAGGTGCAGACATCACTATTGCCTACAAGCACTCACCTGCTCCGGCAATAAGAGAGCTTACAAAATTTGAGCTTGCGGATGACGGCAGAATCACATCAATAAGCCGCCGCAGCGACGAAGATGCAAACTATTCGCTCAACGTTATCTTCTTGAGAAAGTCTCTTCTTGAAAGACTTATTTCGGAAGCAATCGGTCTCGGCTATCATTCGTTCACCGAGGATGTTCTCCAGAAGAACATTAAATCGCTGAAAATTTACGGATGCGAGTTTGACGGCTATGTTAAGGTCATCGACGGAATTCAGAGCTACTTTGAAGCAAACATGGATCTTCTCAAGAAAGAAAACCGCAAGGCTCTCTTCTCCAAAGAGAAGCCGGTATTCACAAAAGTTAAGGATGATGTTCCGGCTATCTACGGTCTCGATTCCAACGCATCGAATTCACTCATTGCCGACGGCTGTGTAATCGAGGGTACGGTCGAGAACAGCGTTCTTTTCAGAGGCGTTCATATCGGCAAGGGCGCTGTGGTTAAAAACTGCGTGCTCATGCAGAACACATATATCAGCGACGACGTCAAGCTCAACTGCGTTATTGCGGACAAAAATGTTGTTATCAAGCCCAACAAAAATCTTTCGGGCGATGTTAAGTTCCCTGTATTTATCGGAAAGGGAATAGTAATCTAAAACATGCCGCAAACTAACGGTATTGCTTTTAAGAAAGGATGATTTAGATGAAAGTATTATATGCCACCTCAGAGGCACTCCCGTTCATTGCGAGCGGCGGACTCGGTGATGTTGCAGGTTCTCTGCCGCATGCACTGAGAAAGAGGCTTATCGGCTGCCGTGTTGTTCTTCCTATGTACGACACAATCAAGCAGGAGCTTAAGGACACGATGAAGTTTATCACTCACATCTCTGTTCCCGTAGCATGGAGACGTCAGTATTGCGGAATTTTTGAAGCAAAGCACAACGGCGTTATATATTATCTTATTGACAACCAGTATTATTTCAAACGTGACACGATTTACGGCCACTACGACGATGCGGAAAGATTTGCTTTCTTCTCCCGTGCCGTTCTTGAGATAATTCCTTATATTGATTTCAAGCCCGACATCATTCATTGCAACGACTGGCAGACGGCTCTCACTCCCGTTTACTATTCGGCAATGTACGCAAACTCTCCGGGTTATGAAAATATAAAAACGATTTTCACAATTCATAATATTCAGTATCAGGGCGTTTACGGCAAGGAGCTTCTTGAGGACGTTCTCGGAATTCCGGCCGATAAGGCTTCGTTGCTCGAATATGACGGCTGCATCAACTTTATGAAGGGTGCTATCGAATGCGCCGACAAGGTTACGACCGTCAGCCCGTCATATGCAGATGAAATCCTTGACCCGTGGTATTCTCACGGCCTTGATTCAATTCTCAACGAGCGCCGTTACAAACTCAGCGGTATTCTCAACGGAATTGACACTGTAGGCTATGATCCCGCAACGGACAAATGCATTAAGGCGAACTTCTCCGCCGACGATGTTTCGGGCAAAAAGATTGACAAGGAAGCTCTTCAGAAAGAAATGGGACTTCCCGTTAAACCCGGTGTTCCCGTAATAGGAATGGTGACAAGACTTGTTTCCCATAAGGGTCTCGACCTCGTTAAGGGAATTCTTGACGAGCTGCTCGCTACATCGGAAATGCAGCTTGTTGTTCTCGGTTCCGGCGACTATGAATACGAAAGCTATTTCCGCTGGATTGCCGAGAAATATCCTGACAAAGTGGGTTTAAGAATCGGATTTGTTCCCGAGCTTGCAAGAAAAATCTATGCCGGTGCCGACATGTTCCTCATGCCGTCAAAGAGCGAACCTTGCGGCCTTTCACAGATGGTTGCGCTTCGCTACGGCACAGTTCCCATTGTCCGTGAAACAGGCGGTTTGAGAGATTCAATCACAGACTGCGGCGACGGCAAGGGCAACGGATTCACGTTCAAGAGCTACAACGCTCACGACATGCTCGACGCTATCCGCCGTGCACTTACGCTCTATTACAACGGAGATTGGAACGAGCTTGTTCTGCGTGCTCTCAACTGCGATTTCAGCTGGGGCCGTTCGGCAAATGCATATATCAGACTTTACAAGGAAACTCTCAAAGGCTGAACAACTCAGTAATTACAAAATAATAATGTCCCCGGTGTATTCTGCGCCGGGGCATTGTAGGTAAAAGGAATAATATATGAAATCATACTATATTCAACTTATCCGAAACGGTCTGACCGAGGGCAATGTCAGCGGAAAATATGTCGGTCACATTGATGAACCGCTCAGCAGCGAGGGCATAGCTCAGATTGAGCAGATGAAAAGCGACTACAAATATCCGCCTGTCGACGCTGTTTTTGCAAGTCCTCTTTCTCGCTGCACTCAAACGGCGAAAATTATCTATCCGAATTGTGAACCTATTCTTATAAATGGACTTATTGAATACAACTTCGGTGAGTTTGAGGGTAAGACGGCAGAGGAATTGCAGGATCACCCTGTTTTCCCCGACTGGCTGGCAGGCAAAAAAGGTGTTGAACCTCCGTTCGGCGAGAGTAACGACGAATTTGCAAACAGAATCGCAAACGCATTTATCAAAATCGTTGACGGACTTATTGAAACCGGTGTTACCCACACGGCGATCGTCACCCACGGCGGAGTTATCATGGCACTTCTGACACTCTTCGGACTTCCGCAAGCTCCGATGCACGAGTGGCTGACTCCCGGCGGCTGCGGCTATACAATAAGAATCACCCCGTCGCTTTGGTCGCAAGGACGCAAGGTTGAGGTTATCGCTCAAATTCCTGAAGTCGAGGGTGAAAAGGACAGCTTCGGCACAGATGAGGATGATGACTTCAACGTTGAGGACTACATAAACGATTAAGGATATTTCTTTCTAAAAAATAGGAGTGTTTAAATGAAGCAATACAGAACAGTTATTAAAACAAATAAATTTCCGCAGCTCACACGGCGAGTTTTTACAACGGCTGACGGACTGAAATCAGACAATGTTACGGCGATGCGCTTCGACAACAACGGCGTTCTTTTTGTCGGCACGGATAAGGGGCTTGCACGCTTCGACGGTGAGAAATTCTCCCCCGTTGCAATAGGCGTAAAGGATGCGGCTGTCTCAATGGTTTATTTCAACGCCGAAAATCATATGTTTGTCGGAGTAGGCGACTCTATGCTTGAGTTTGACGGCAAGAAGAAGCTTTCCGAAAAGAAGTTCAGCTCCAAGCTCGTTGATATCAAGGTTGACCTTGACGGTGCAACATGGATTTTGACCGAGAGTGTTCTCTACAAGCTCGGCGAAAACGGATATGACATTGAAATCGGTGTTCCGGGCAAGGGCAGTTGTCTTGCCGTTTATAAGAACAACAAGGTCTATGTCGGCACGGCAGGCGGCGGACTTCACGCTCTTGTCGGCAAACGTTGGCACTGGTCGGAGCTTATGGAAGGCGTCACCGGAATTCTCAGCAATACAGTCACCTGCCTTTACATGGATCCTGTCGGCAGCATTTGGGTCGGCACGGACAAGGGTGTTTGTGTTTATGATGACAATAGCTATTGGCTTGATCACTCAAAAATCGTCGGCCTGCCGGATGCACATATAACGGGTATGGCAATCGCAGAAAACGGCGACAAATATTTCTCGACAACAACGGGTCTTATTCACCAGCACAACGGCCGTCTCTCATATTACGGCTACAAGCGCTGGCTTCCAAGCCCGAACGCAACGGGCGTTGCAATTTCTCCCGACGGATCGGTTTGCGTTTCGACAGACAAGGGAATCAGCCTTTTTGAAACAAGAATGATATCGCTCAGAGAAAAGGCAAATGAGCTTCGTGCACAGACGGAAAAATATAACGTTCGCCACGGCTACGTTATTGACCGTGACCTTGAGCATGAGGGTGTCATTTCAACCGACGAGGGCAATATTCTCGCATCTGACAATGAAGGCCTTTGGACAGGTCTCTACACAGCGGCTCTTTGCTTTGAATATGCCTGCACAAAAGACCCTGAGGTTCGCAAGGATGCTCACAGAAGCCTGCTTGCTATGATAAAGCTGACGGAAATAACAGGCATTGAGGGCTTCTTTGCCCGTGCTATCAGATATTCGGACGCTGTTGACTACGGCACAGGCGCACGCCATGAATGGCACGTTACAAAGGACGCCGAGGGCAGAGAATGTGAATGGCTCGGCGAGACCTCATCCGATGAGGTCGTGGGTCATTTCTATTGCTATGCAAATTATTTTGACCTTGTTGCCGATGATGAAGAAAAGAAGCTCATCGCCGAAACGGTTAAAAAGATTCTCGATCATATCATCGATAACAATTTCCATCTTGTTGACGCCGACGGTCTGCCGACAACATGGGCAAACTGGGATCCCGATCTTCTCAACAATGACCACAAATGGATTTACGAAAAAGGTACAAATTCGCTCCAGATGCTTACATTCCTCAAGATAGGCTATCACATAACGGGCGATGAAAAATATGAGAAGCTTTTTGTTGAATTTGCCGGCAAAAAGCACTTTGCAATGAACCTTATGCAATATAAGATTCCCGACGGACACCTTCTTCATATTGATGATAATCACGATTTCCTGATGATTTCGCTCCTGATGAAATACACGGACGATCCGAACCTTCGTTCAATCTTTGCTATGGGTCTCACTCATCACTGGGAGGATGAAAAGGTCGAGAGAAACGCTTTCTTTAACTTTGTTTACGGTGCCGTCACAGGCGAATGGTACAATGCCGACGATTGCATTGATGAACTTATGGACACGCCCATGGATCAGGTTATGTGGCCGCTCTACAACAGCTACCGCAAAGATTTGAAATGGGATATGGCTCCGGCAGAACTCGGTATGCCGCCGCAGCTTTACGAACCGCTGCCGGCACATGAAAGAAGAATCACAAGCAATGACAGCAACCGATTCACCGTTGACAGCGGTGCAGAGGATGTTGCTCAGGAGATTTTCAAAAAATCCGACGAGCCGACCGCTTACACAATGTTCCCGGGAACAGGCGGAGACAAAGGCCTCGTTCTCAAAACCTGCATCAATTTCACTCACCCGTACTGGTATGCAAGATATTACGGTCTCATCGAAGACTGCGAATAAGGAGGGTGCAAAATGGGGAAAAAGATTATAGTTGCCGGAGGCGGACACGGCGGAATTGCCGCAGCCGCAATCTTGGCCGAACACGGCTTTGACATCACCGTTTATGAGAAAAATAAGCGTGAGGACATGGGCTACGACTGGACTGATATTTTTGACCGCAAGGGTCTTCTTGCCTGCGGAATGGAAATGCCGTCTGAGGATAAATATCGGTTGAAAAACGATATGACCTTTTTCAGCCCGTCGAGGAACAAAAAACTGAAGCAGCACGTTCCCGAGGATCAGCTCGAGATTCAGATGGAACGCAAGGATATTTATAATCATATAATCGCTCATGCAGAAAAATGCGGCGTAAAATTTGTTTATGAAACCGAAATTCTCGCTCCCGTAATGCTCGGCGGCAGAGTTGCCGGAATCAAAACAAAAGACGAGACGATTTATGCAGACCTTGTCATTGACTCGGCAGGTATAAACTCTCCGATTCGTAAAAATCTTCCCGACGCTCTCGGGATACAAAAAGAGCCGGATAAATACGATACATTCTATGTTTACCGTGCTTTTTACAACAAAACCGCACCGGTTGAGGACGACAAATACAGGGTTTATCTTCTCTTTGACAACAAGCAGCAAATTTGCTGGGTTGCCGATGATGAGGAATACACCGATGTTCTTATCGGCCGCTTCACGCCGCTGACCGACGAAGAGGTTGAGGACACGCTCGGAAAACTCCGTGAACTTAACGACGACCTTGGCACAGAACGTCTCAGAGGCGGACAATATGTTACTATCCCCGTTCGTCAGCCGCTCGGACTTTTGGTCGCTGACGGATATGCCGCAATCGGTGACAGTGCATTCATGACCGTTCCGATTATCGGCTCGGGAATTGCAAACAGCCTTAAGGCGGCAAGGCTTCTTGCCGATGCCGTGCTTGATGACCGGGATGAGCTTTTCAGTGCAGATACCCTATGGAAATATCAGCGTGATTTTTATAAGAAGCTCGGTGCCGGCCTTGCCCCGATTGCGATTATCAAACTCATGGTCGCCCGTTTTTCGCCGAAAGATCTTGATTATTTCTTTGACAATGAAATTCTCAATTCCGACGATATGACAATCGGCGCAGACACTAACAGTATTATGTGCTTTATCGAAAAGCTGATGAATCTTAATTCACTCAAGCTCAAGGTGAAAGGCGTTATGAGCGATTTTGTTCTTTCAAGAAAGGTTCTCGGCATGAATACGAGAATCGCCGCCGTAATGGCAATAACCAAGGCTATGCCCGTTCGATACGACCGCAAACGAGTTCTGTCATGGGTCGAGGGTTATAATAAATGTTTTAAAATTGATTAAGGAGTAAAAAAATGTTTTCATTCATGAACTGCATCGGTCAGCTTCTCAGCGGATTTCTGACCATAGTTTTCACGGCTCTTTTCAGCCTTTCGTCGCTTCTCGGCGGAATTAATCAAGAGCTGCCGAAAACTCCCGAGGATTTTGCACCGATTCTCCGTTTCGTTGTTTGCAGCGACGTTCACCTCGACTGCACCAACGATCAGAACAGAGAAACAAAATTCGAGGCTCTCTTCACCGATACTTACAAGTATGCCGCAAAGAGCAGCTATAAAAAGCTTGACGCCGTAATCGTTGCGGGCGACTTTGCAAACTCGGGTCTTGACGAAGAATACATACGCTTCAATGAGCTTGTCGGTAAGAATATCAAGCCCGAAACTCAGCTTCTCACCTGCATGGGTAATCACGAATTTATTAACTATCGTGACTACGACGCAACCATCGCTTACGAGAGATACAAAGCTCTCATCAACGAGAATGTTGATACTCACATTGTAATCAACGGTTATCATTTCATCGGCGTTTCTTATGACAACAACGGCAAGACATTTAAGGGTAAAACCGAGTGGCTTGACGCTCAGCTTAAAGAGGCTTCAAAAGATACGCCCGACAAGCCGATTTTCGTTTATCAGCATCCGCACCCGACGGCTACAGTTTACGGCAGCATCAACTGGAGCGATGTTGATATCAGATCGGTTCTCACAAAATATCCGCAGGTCATCGACTTCTCCGGCCATTCGCATTACGCCTCGACCGACCCCCGCTCTGTATGGCAGGGTTCATTTACTGCAATCGGAACCGGCTCAACCCGTGCTCTTATGAGCAATTTGAACTACTTCGGTCATGACAAAGATGCACCCGGAGACAGCGGCACTTGCTGGATTGTTGAAGTTGACGCTGACGGCAACACAAGACTTCAGCTTTGGGATCTTGCAAATCACAAGTTTTTTGAGAAGAATGAATATTACTTTGTGAACAGCACCAAGCCGACAGATCATAAGTACACATGGGGCAATCTTAAATCTCTTGACACCGCTCCGCAGTTCCCGGAGGGAGCAACAGTCACGGCAAAGAGAAACAGCGAAGGCAGTGTTATACTGAGCTTCCCCGATGCAACGGCTTACTGGGGAGCGGAGAACTACAAAATCTCCGTCACCAAAGGCTGCTTCAAGGACGTATGGTCAGAGACTGTTGTTTCAAACTACGTCCGCACGGTTTCCGACGGAATGAATGTTGACCTCGGCAATCTTGAAGCCGGAACATACACCGTTCGCATCAAGCCGTACAGCCCGTACGCAAAGGGCGGCCAAACCCTCAAGGCAACTATCACGGTTGAATAATTTCAGTTAAGAAACAGAGCATATCCGAATCATAAAAGGATTACTTCGTTTTCTGTCTGTTTGTTAAAGTTTATTGACATAATTTTACCTCCGTTTACTTCATGTAATGCATTGCCGCATTTCATTGTAAACGGAGGTTTCTTCTTTTATACTTTTGTCTTGCTTTTAGCTTGCCGATTTATTGTCGCCCGGCTCTTTCTTTTTCCCCGGAAGAACCGTGGGATATTTTCTCGCATAAATGCACCAAAATAAAAAAGCCGCAAAACTGCGGCTTCTCTTGGCGTCCCCGGCGGGATTCGAACCCACGGCCTTTCGCTTAGGAGGCGAACGCTCTATCCTGCTGAGCTACGGAGACATTGTTATTAACTTAAGTGGCTACTGAAATATTTTATCAAAATAACTATCTGTTGTCAACCGTAATTTACATTATTTCGATTGACTTTTGACATGTGAAATGATATACTTTTATATTGAATAAAATTGTAAAGTAGGCGATTTGTTTGAAAAAATCTCTTATCATAATTTCAGCCTTTCTTCTTGTTTTTGCAACCGCATTGACGGCATGCGGAAATAAAAATATTATCGTTGACAAGGACGGTCATTCTTACGTTCCCGTTACGGACAAGGACGGCAACAAGCAACAAGATAAATGGGGTCGTCTTATAATAGAACAAACAGATGAGAACGGCAGCAAGGTTACTCAGCCTTATGTGTTCCCGGATAAAATCACAAACAAACGCAACTCGGAAATAGAAAACGCCGTTGTCAGCGTAAAAGTCCCGAGTAACTGGGCTGTCTCAAAGGAAACCTCGTTTGTACGGCTTCGCCATTCGGGCAAGTGCACAAAATCAGGTGTTGCGGCGTGTCAGCTTGATTTTGGTTATACGCAGAACAAAACCTTGCAGGAAGCCTACAACGAATATCTCATTAACGTTGTTAAGCTCAACAATATGGGCAATTCAATTTCCGATATCAAGGAATACGAAGTAACCCTCATGGGCAAAAATGCAAAAGCGATTTCTTACAGAGTTGCATCGGAAAATACGGATGTGTTTTACTTCTGTATTGATGACGGTGAGCCGATGATTGAAATTACAGCTTCCGTCTATGATAAATGCTATGACAGCGACAGCATTGTTGAACTTATCAACTCATGTGCAACAGTCAAGGAACTGCCGACAGACGAAGTAAGCACATATACAACTGCGCCGTTCACAAAAGCCTCAGAAAACACTACGACAGCCAATAATCAGTAAGGAGAAATAATTATGCTATTTTCACAGGATATAGGAATTGATCTCGGAACATCAAACACTCTTGTTTTTGTTAAAGGCAAGGGTATAATCATTCGCGAACCTTCGGTTGTTGCCGTTGACCAGAGATTCACTCCGGTCAAGGTTGTTGCCGTCGGTTCCGAGGCAAAGGATATGATCGGCAGAACTCCCGGTTCTATCGTAGCCCTCCGTCCTTTGCGTGACGGCGTTATTGCCGACTTTGACGCAACGGCCGAGATGCTTAAAAAATTCATTCGAAAAGCTATCACGGCTTCTCCCCTCAGCAAAACGAGAGTTATGATTTGTGTTCCGTCCGGCGTTACCGAGGTTGAGCGCAGAGCCGTTAACGATGCTGCCAAATCGGCAGGAGCAAGATATGTCAGCCTTATCGAAGAGCCCATGGCGGCTGCGATCGGTGCCGGCATTGACGTTGAAAAGCCCGAAGGTTCAATGATTGTCGATATCGGCGGCGGCACGGCAGAGGTTGCCGTTGTTGCGTTGAGTGATATTGTAACCTCCCGCTCCGTTAAGGGCGCAGGTGACAGCTATGACGAAGCTATCATCAACTATGTCAGAAAAAAATACAATCTTCTCATCGGCGAAAGAACAGCCGAGGATATAAAGATTCAAATCGGTTCTGCTTTTGAATATGAGGGCGAGGGTGCAATCAACGTTAAAGGCAGAAATCTTATTGACGGACTTCCGAAGGACGTTGAGGTTACAGCCGCAGAAATCAGAGATGCGCTTAAGGAATCCGTTTACCAGATTGTTGATGCAATCAGGGTTACACTTGAGAATACTCCGCCGGAGCTTGCCGCAGATATTATTGATAACGGCATTACTCTTACGGGCGGCGGTGCACAGCTCAGAGGCCTTGACAAGCTCATTGAAAAGGAAGTTAAGATTCCCGTTACCGTTGCGGAAAATCCGCTTGACTGCGTCGTTGAAGGAACAGGCATTTGCCTTGAAAAACGTCGCTGATGAATAAACTTTCTACATACCAAGGAGGTGAAGAGGAATGAAAAAAATCTTTAGAAATCGTGCATTCAAAGCACTTATTTGTGTTATTGTCGCTCTTTCGTTGGGTGCTGTTATTGCCGCATACACGCACAATAACTCAACTCCGCTTTCTTCTGCAACAAGCACAGTGCTTCATCCTCTTCAACGCTTTTCTTCATACCTCAGCTATAAATTTTCCAACTTTAATGACAGCTTCAAATCGTCCAAAACTCTTGCCGAGGAAAATTCAAAGCTGAAAGAACAAATTGAGGAATATCAAAACAAAATTATTGACTATAACAACATAAAAAAGAAGCTCGGCACTTATGAAGATTTTCTCGGAGTTAAGGAAGAAAATCCCGACTTTAAATTTCAAAACGCAAAGATAATCTCAAATGATTTTGAAAATCCTTTTGCTTCATTTACTCTTAACAAGGGTACGGCAGCAGGTGTTAAAATCAACGACCCCGTTATTTACGGTAAAAATCTTATCGGCGTTGTTGCAAGTGTCGGTCCGACTTCCTGCACGGTTTATTCCATTTCGAATCCTAAAATGAACGTCAGCGTCTACGAAACCTATACAGGTGAAATCGGTTATGTTACAGGCCTTGGCAAAACAGAGGACAGAGTCTATTGCAAGCTTCCCGGTCTTAAATCCGATTCATCCGTTTCACCCAGCGGAATTATCTGCACAACCGGTAACGGCGGCGTTTATCCCAAGGACCTTATCGTCGGAACGGTAGTTAAGCTTGAAAATTCCAAGGAGGACGGCTCGTCATATGCCACAATCAGATCGGCAGTCAATATTGAAGAGCTTTCTGAGGTTTTCATCATCACCGAGTTTGAAGGTCAGGGCGTTATAACCATCACGGGTGACTGATATGAATTATATTGAAGAGTTAAAAAAAAGGGATAATATCAAAAGAAGAATCCTTCTCGCTGTTATGGTTACTGTAACGTTTGTTTTGCAAACAACTAACGGATTTTTTCCTGCTCCGTTCGGGATTCACTCATGTTTGCTTATTCCGGCAACGGTGTGCATTGCAATGTTTGAGCGTGAGTTCTCCGGGCTGTTTTTCGGCCTTGTCGCAGGCATGATGCTTGAGACTGTCAGCCCCGACAGCGTATGCTTTTACTCGGTTATGTTTACGCTCATAGGCTTCACTTCCGGCATGCTCATAACCTACCTTATGAGAAATAATCTTGTAACTGCACTTATCTTTACATTTGCTTTTACATTGCTTCTCAATTCATTGTATTGCTTGTTTTTCTTCGTTTTCGACGGGATAGAAATCAGTTTTGCTTTTTATCTTAAATATTATTTTGCATCTGCTGTTTACACTACAGTTTTTACACCGATTTTTTATTTTCTTGTCCGCCTTATGGTCAAAAAATTCAAATAATTTAGTTTTATAGTAAAGGAGTGAAAAAAAATGAGACTTGCCCGTGAAGAGAAAAAAGGTAGATTTATTGCAATGGTAACGATTTTTATCTGTCTTACGGCAGTTTTCATTTTCACTCTTGCAAAAAATCAGATAGTCGACGGCAAAAAAGATACCGCATCCAACACTGCTTCTGTTGAATCGACCGAGGTTAAAGCAACAAGGGGTCAAATTCTTGACCGCAACGGCAAGGTTATTGTCGGTAACCGTCAAGGTAATGATGTCATTTTTAATGCCGCCGAATTTCCGGAATATTCCGAGCAGGAGGAACGCAATAAGCTTATAAAATCACTCATTGACCTTTTTGAAAAGAACAAGGTTAAGTGGAACGACGATATGCCGATTGTTCTTGATGCAAACGGTAATTATCAATTTGCCAAGGACAGAGATAAGGATATCGAGACCATGAAATCCCGTGACATTCTGCGCCTTAACAAGTATGCAACGGCAGATGATTGCATGAATGAGCTTGTTGAAAGATATAAGCTTGAGAGCTATTCAAAAGCCGACAGAAGAAAAATTGCATCGGTCTGCTATGAAATGAAAATCAATCAGTTTAATTCCGCCAATCCGTATGTTTTTGCAACCGACGTTACCGATCAGGTTGCCTCTGTGATTAAGGAAAACAGCCGATTTTATAAGGGTGTCGATATTAAAATCGGTAACTACCGTGAATATACCGACGGAACCCTTGCTCCGCATATAATCGGAGTTACGGGCGTTATAAGTGCCGAGGAATATGCCGAACTGAAAAAAGACGGCTACGGCATGGACGATATTGTCGGAAAAACAGGTATTGAACAGCTCTTTGAAAAGCAGCTTAAAGGAAAAAACGGAACAAAGATTGTTACAACAGCCCTCGACGGTACACAGACAACCGTTACCAAAGGCCTTGAAAACGGCGATAACGTTTTTCTCACCATTGATGCAGGTCTTCAAAAGGTCACTCAGGATGCCTTGGCCGCAAAAATTGCTTCACTTGACAGTGCCAATAAGGGCGGCGGTGCAACGGTTGTTATGAATTGCAAAACAGGCGATATACTTGCCATTGCAACATATCCTTCATATGACCTCAATACATACTATAAGGACTATTCAAAGCTTGCAAAGGATGCAAATTCTCCTCTTTATAACCGTGCACTGCTGAGCACCTATGCTCCCGGCTCAACAGCCAAGGTTTCAACGGCAATCGGTATTCTTGAGGAGGGCGTTGCCGATGAAAATTCGACGATTGAATGTACGGGAACATATAAATACGGGCTTGTATGTAACAATAACCCCGAGACAACAACGATTGATATCAGAACTGCTATTCAGGATTCCTGTAATATATTTTTCTACCATTTCGGCGGGGAATTGCTTGGAATCGAAAAGATGAATATGTACCGTGAAATGCTTGGCCTCGGCCAACCGACAGGCATTGAACTTGATGAAAATATCGGTGTTCTTGATTCACCGAGCTATCGTGCCTCAATCGGCCAAACATGGCAGACCGGTTTTTCGCTTCAATCGGCTATCGGACAGGCCGGAAATCTTTTTACTCCGCTTCAGCTTTGCAACTATGTTTCAACAATAGCAAACGGCGGAACACGCTATGCTGCTCATATTGTTAAAGCAGTTTATTCCTCAGACAACTCTACGATTATTGAAGAAAAACAGCCCGAGGTTCTTTGTGAAACAGGATTCAAGAAGAAAAACATTCAAATTATCAAAGAAGGTATGCGCCGTGTTGCGACCGTAACTCTTGCCGGAAGCTTTGATGATTCAGTTGTTGAGGTTGCATGCAAAACGGGTACGTCAACTCTTGAAAAAACAATTAACGGTAAAACCGGCATCTACACAAACGGTTTTCTTATTACGATGGCACCGTATGATGATCCTGAAATTTGTGTCGCTATTGCCGTTGAGGGTGCATATTCCGGCGGAAGCCTTACTCCCATTGCATCTTCTATTTACAATTATTATTATAAAAACAGGGTCACAACGGGCGAAGATGACGACGTTCAGGACGATCAAAGTGAACAGAACGAATACAGCGATCTTCTTAGATAAATCGAACAGGAAGTGAATCAAATGGCAAGAAAAATTGTTTTGGCTTCGGGTAAAGGCGGCGTGGGAAAGTCCTCCCTGACTGCAGGCATTGCCATTGAGCTTTGCAACATGGGTCAGAGCGTTTTGGTCGTTGATTTTGACATCGGAATGGGTTGCCTTGACCTTATTCTCGCTTCCGATGATACGGGTATTTTTAACTGGGGTGATGTTATTACCGGCTCATGTGAGCCAATGCAGGCCCTTCGCTCAACCGTTGGTCCGTCTCTCCTGACCGCTCCGACCTATTTTAGCAACGAATATAATGAAAAAAGTGTCAAAGAAATGATTGAAAATTACGACGACAGCTTTGATTATATTCTCATGGATGCTCCGGCCGGCGTTAGCGGAGGATTTCTTCTTGCTGCTGCGTGCGCTGACGAGGGAATTATTGTTTCAACAGCTGATGAAGTCTGCGTCCGTGTCGGTTCATTTGCCGGTGACAAGCTTTCATCACTTGGCGTTTGCGAAATTAAGCTCGTTATAAACCGTTTTAATAAAAAACAAACAACTCGAGGACACTATCTTAATATAGATGAAGTTATTGACGCAACATCGCTTCAGCTTATCGGAGTTGTTCCCGAGGACAATAAAATTTCCTATTGCTCCGTTACAGGCATGACAATGCTTGACAATTCAAAAGCAAAGGAAGCCTTCAAGCGTATAGCAATGCGCCTTGAAGGATATAACATTAATCTTAAATTGTGAGGTCACCATAATGAGTGATTTATCAGCAATCGCCGCCATATCCACACCGTTGGGTACCGGCGGCGTTGGAATTATCAGAATATCGGGAAATAATGCAACCAAAATTGCCGACAGAGTTTTTGTTTCGGTAAACGGGAAAAAACTCAGTGCATCAAAGGGCTACCGTGCTTATTTCGGCAAGATTTATGACGGAGAATCTGCTATTGACGAGGTTGTTTGTCTTGTTTTTCGTGCACCTCACAGCTACACGGGGGAGGACACGGTTGAAATTAACTGCCACGGTGGAATTGTTCTTATGAAAAAAATTCTTCGTCTTGTTTTACAGAACGGTGCGCAGGCCGCTACTCCCGGCGAATTTACGAAAAGGGCATTTCTCAACGGTAAACTCGACCTTTCCGAAGCCGAGAGCGTTATGACACTTATCTCAGCTCAAGGTGAACAAGGCACAAGCGCCGCTTTTAACCAGCTTGAAGGATCTCTCAGCCGAAAAATTGACAAAATCAATTCATCTTTACTTTCTCTTGCAGCTCACATTGCCGCTTGGGTCGATTATCCTGACGATGAAATTGAAGAATTGGGAGAAAATGAACTATACAATACAATAAATAATGCTAATTTGGAATTATTGGCATTATTAAACAACTTTGACAGCGGAATGGCAATCACAAACGGTGTTGAAGCGGCAATAGTCGGAAAGCCGAATGTCGGAAAATCAACTCTAATGAACCTTTTAACCGGTTATGACCGCTCCATTGTTACCGAAATTGAGGGCACAACAAGAGACGTTGTTGAAGAAACTATAAATCTTAACGGATGTATTCTCAGGATTTCCGACACCGCAGGTATGAGGGAAACAGGCGATATAGTCGAGAAGCTTGGCGTTGAACGCAGCAAAAAGAAGCTTGAACGTGCTTCAATCGTTTTTGCTGTCTTTGATCTTTCAAAACCGCTATCCGGTGAGGATAGAGAGCTTATTGATGAATGTAAGGGAAAAAATGTTATACCTATTATAAATAAAACCGACCTTGAACCATGTCTTGACGTTGAATACATAAAAAACACACTTGATACTCCTCTGTTTATTTCAGCAAAAAACGGCGATGGTTATAACGAACTTTGCGAGCGAGTTGCAAACCTTATGGGAACAAAGAATTTTGACACAACATCGGCAATGCTTGTTAACGAACGTCAGCGACTTTGCTGTCAAAAGGCCGTTAACGCTTTAAATGATGCTATTGAAGCTTTAAACATTGGTCTGACTCCGGATGCAATCGGTGTTTGTGTTGACGATGCGATTGCCGCATTGCTTGAATTAACAGGTCAAAAGGCAAGCGAAGCGGTCGTCGATGAAGTTTTTAGACAATTCTGCGTAGGAAAATAAAGAAAAGAGAAGTTTTATGGAATATTTTGCAAAAGATTATCAGGTTATAGTTATCGGTGCAGGCCATGCAGGCATTGAAGCCGGTCTTGCTTCTGCACGTCTTGGCTGTGAAACCTGTGTTTTTACGATAAATCTTGACTGGGTCGGCAATATGGCATGCAACCCGTCAATCGGAGGTACTTCAAAGGGACATCTTGTCCGTGAAATAGATGCCCTCGGCGGTGAAATGGGCAAAGCGGCTGACGCTAACACTCTTCAAAGCCGTATCCTCAATCTTGGAAAAGGCCCGGCTGTTCATAGCTTGCGTGCACAGATTGATCGACGTCTTTACTCCGACTATATGAAGCATGCACTTGAAATGCAGGATAATCTTGACCTTCGTCAGGGTGAAATTACTGACATTCAAAAGCTTGATAACGGCAAATGGCAGCTTAAAACTCACCTTGAAGCAGTTTATACCGCCGATTGTGTAATTCTTGCAACAGGAACATTTCTCAGCGGTAAAGTTTATGTCGGCGACGTTTCATATGAAAGCGGACCCGACGGTATGTTCCCGGCCAAAAAGCTTGGTGAAGCTCTTAAACGCATCGGAATTCCGACAAGACGCTTTAAAACCGGTACTCCGTCACGTGTAAACAAGAAAACCGTTGACTGTGATGCTCTTGAAATTCAAAACGGCGACGAAAGAATTGTTTCTTTTTCATTTGATAACAAAAGAAATATTCAGAACAAGCTCCCTTGTTATATCACATATACGAATCTTGAAACCAAGGATGTTATTTTAAAGAATTTGCATCGGTCTCCGCTTTATAGCGGTAAAATTGACGGCAAAGGCCCTCGCTATTGCCCAAGCATCGAGGATAAGATCGTCCGTTTTGCCGAAAAAGAGAGACATCAGATTTTTATAGAGCCTTGTGGAGAGCATACTGAAGAAATGTATCTTCAAGGCCTTTCATCTTCACTGCCTGAGGATGTTCAGCTTAAATTTATCAGGACAATTCCCGGTCTCGAACATGCCGAGCTTATGCGAACAGCCTATGCGATTGAATATGACTGCGTTGATCCGCTTGCACTTAAAGCAAGTCTTGAATTTCTTGATTATGACGGTCTTTTCGGTGCAGGTCAGTTTAACGGCTCTTCTGGTTATGAGGAGGCTGCGGCACAGGGTCTCGTTGCCGGAATCAACGCTGCAAGAAAAATTAAGGGGCAAAAACCGCTGATTTTGGAACGTTCAGGCTCATATATAGGCACTTTAATAGACGATCTTGTAACTAAAGGTTGTTCTGACCCTTACAGAATGATGACATCACGCTCTGAATACCGTCTATTACTTCGTCAGGATAATGCCGATCGCCGCTTGACACCTATCGGTCATGAAATAGGCCTTATAGATAATGAACGCTATGAAAAGTTTCTCAAAAAGCTTGATCTTATTGCTGCCGAGAAAGAACGCACTGAAAAAACGGTTTTTGCACCGTCTGAAGCATTAAACAAAATTCTTGTTTCACGTGAAACATCTAAAGCAACAACAGGCGTTCGTCTTTGTGACTTGCTTAAAAGGCCGCAAATTGGATATGACTGTTTAACTCCTATTGATGTTGACAGACCTGATTTGCCTTATGAGATTTTTGAACAAGTTGAAATTGATACGAAATATGAGGGCTATATTAAACGCCAGCAGTCACAGGTTGACGAAATGCATCGACTTGAGGTGCAAACGCTTTCAGATGATATAGATTATAATTCAATACTCGGTCTGAGACTGGAAGCGAGAGAAAAACTCTCAAAAATTCGGCCACACAGCATCGGTCAGGCATCAAGAATATCCGGTGTCAGCCCGTCTGATATCTCAGTTTTACTTATCTATCTTGAAAAGGAGCGCAGAAATGATAAATAAAACTCTTTTAAAAGCAGAAGCTGAAAAAATCGGTGTGTTTCTCGACGAAACAGCACTTAAGAGGCTTGATATGTATGCCGAAATGCTTGTTGAAACGAATAAGACTCTTAATCTCACCGCAATAACCGATGCCGATGAAATTGTATATAAACATTTTATAGATTCACTTACGCTTTTAAAATGTGTTGATTTTAAAGAAAATGCAAAAGTTATTGATGTCGGCACGGGTGCCGGATTTCCCGGAGTTGTCCTGCTGATTGCACGTCCGGACCTAATTATGACATTGCTTGACGGCACAAACAAGCGACTTTTATTTATTTCAAACGTTCTAAATGCACTTGACCTTAAAGCAAACGTAGTTCATATGCGAGCTGAACTTGCCGGAAAAGATGAAAGCTTCCGAGAACAGTTTGATGTCGTTACGGCAAGGGCGGTTGCAAATCTCAACACATTGAGTGAGTATTGCATGCCTTTTGTAAAGATCGGAGGATATTTTGCTCCGATGAAGTCGACTAAAACCGAGGAGGAAGTTGCATCGGCAAAAGGCGCAATTAAAATTTTGGGCGGCAAGATTAAAGAAATTAAAGAGCTAAGCATAGATAATTGCGGTGAAAGATACGTTATTTTAACAAAAAAAATATCGCAAACTCCGTCAAAATATCCACGAGCTTCGGCACAAATATTAAAAAAACCTCTCTCATAAACGAAAAACAACGTGAAATACAGCACTTTTAGTCAATGAAAAACAGTGGACAACCTTCTTTTGTCGTGTTACAGTATTTTTGTGGTACGCATAAGGAGGTTTATTCTATGCTCAAAAACCAAACAAAATTTAAAAAAAGCAATGAAGTAATTATGCTTCCGGCACGGCTTATTCAGCCAAATCCTCATCAACCCAGGAAGAGCTTTAATTGGGATGACCTTGAGGGACTTGCAGAAAGCATTCACTACAACGGATTATTGCAACCAATCACAGTCAGAAAAAAAGAAAACGGTAAATATGAACTCATTTCGGGTGAGCGAAGACTTAGAGCATGCAAAATGGCGGGCTTATCGTCAATACCGTCAATTGTGGTTGATGTCGACGAGGAAAAATCTGCAATGCTCGCAGTAATTGAAAACTTGCAAAGAGAAAACCTGCACTTTTTTGAAGAAGCAATGGCAATAGAACGGCTTATAAAGGGTTTTGGATTTAGCCAAGAGGAGGTTGCAAGAAAACTTGGTAAATCTCAGTCAGCACTGTCGAATAAATTAAGAATTCTTCGTTTACCTGATGAAATACGGTACAGTGTCATGCTTTACGGTCTGACAGAACGTCATGCAAGGGCTTTGCTCAGGTTGCCGACAGTTGCAATGATGGAACAAGCTCTCGATACAATAGTTGAACAAGGGCTGACTGTCAATGCATCTGAACAACTTATAACGGAAATGCTTAACAAAGAGCCGGAAAAAGAAAAAAAGGGCAAAAAGGTAATGGTTTTTAAAGATGTTCGAATATTTATTAATACACTAAATCACGCAGTCAGCACCATGAGGAAAAGCGGCATAAATGCATCTGCCACTAAAAATGAAACAGACAAATATATTGAATATGTTGTTAAAATAAATAAACCTGAAAATGTAAGCTGCAAATGAGACGGGGAATCCCGTCTTTTTTGTTTCACGTGAAACAAATGCCTTAAAACATAAGATATTTTTTATTTTAAGCTTTTCTTTTACATACAGTTGTGATATAATCTTATTCACGGAGAATATAAGGAAGTGAATATATGGCAAAAATAATAGCGGTTGTAAACCAGAAAGGCGGAGTCGGAAAAACAACGTCTACCGTCAATCTTGCAGCATCCGTTGCATATAAGGGTCAAAAAGTTCTTTTGATGGATATTGACCCTCAGGGTAACGCTTCAAGCGGTCTCGGAATCAACAAAAGAGAGCTTGAAACCTCATCCTATGATGTTATAGTCAATTCATTACCTATCGAAAAGGCAATGATAAAAACAAAATTTGAAAATCTTTGGGTTCTGCCGTCAAACATGAATCTCGCCGGTGCAGAGCTTGAGCTTGTGGATATGCAGCACCGTGAGAGCAAAATAAAGAATGCGGTTGCTCCGATTAAGTCGGATTTTGATTTTATTTTTCTTGACTGTCCGCCTTCGTTGGGTCTTATCACACTTAATGCTTTATGTGCGGCAGACACGGTTTTAGTTCCCATTCAGTGTGAATATTACGCACTTGAGGGCCTTTCACAGCTTATGTCAACGATTCGTCAGGTTAAAAGACTCTATAATCCGCATATTGATATGGAGGGTGTACTTTTGACAATGTATGACGGACGGCTTAATTTAACTCAGCAGGTAGTAGGGGAGCTTAAACGATTTTTTCCAAAGAAGGTTTATGCAACGGCAATTCCGAGAAATGTCAAGCTTTCCGAAGCGCCAAGCTATGGACTGCCGATATATTATTATGATAAAAGTTCAAAAGGTGCAATGTCATATGATGCTCTTGCGGATGAATTTTTAAAACAAAACGGTAAGGAGGTATCCTGATAATGGCAAAAAAATTAGGCGGACTGGGCAGGGGACTTGATTCCCTTTTTGCCGACAACTCCGTTGAAGAGATAAATCCCTCCGTCAATAAACTAAGAATTATGGAGATTGAACCAAACCATGACCAACCGAGAAAAGATTTTGACGAAAAATCTCTCTCGGAGCTTGCCGAAAGCATAGAACAGCATGGCGTTCTTCAGCCGCTTGTTGTGCGACCTCTTGCAAACGGAAGCTACCAGCTTGTTGCAGGTGAAAGACGTTGGAGAGCAGCGAGAATTGCCGGACTTACAGAGGTTCCGGTTGTAATAAAAGAGCTTACCGATGAGGAAGTAATTGAAATAGCGATGATTGAAAATCTTCAACGAGAAGATCTCAATCCGCTTGAAGAAGCACTCGGTTATCGCTACATGATGGATGAGCTTAATATCACACAGGAACAGGCCGCCGAAAAGGTCGGAAAATCACGTCCTGCGGTTGCAAATGCACTGCGGCTTCTCAAACTTCCGAATGAAATTCAGGATATGGTAAAAAATAATCTTATCTCACCCGGTCATGCGAGAGCTTTACTTGGATTTGACAGTGAAGATATGATACTTCAAACGGCAAAGATGATTATTAAGGAAGATCTTTCGGTTCGAGAAGTTGAAAACCTTGTAAAAAAATCAAAAAAAATACCAAAAGTTGCAAAGCAACAAAAGAGAGATAAGTTTTTCAGCGAAGTGGAGATTGCATTGGTTGAAAATCTTGGCAGAAAAGTTAAAATTAAAGAAGCAAAGCAAGATGCAGGTGTTCTTGAAATAGAATTTTTTGACAAGGATGATCTTGAAGGTCTTGCAATGAAACTCGAAAATTACGGCAAATAACAAATAATATAAAACGGTAAATAATATAAATTGGAGTGGTAAAGATGTTAGATATCAAACTTATTCGTGAAAATCCGGAAATGGTTAAAGCAGCCATGAAAACAAGAAACAAGGATATGGATGCTATTGTTGATGAGGTTCTTGAAATTGATGCAGAACGTCGTGAGCTTATGAAAGCAACCGATGCTCTCAAGCAGGAGCAGAACGCCGCAAGTAAAAAAATTCCTCAAATCAAGAAAGAGGGCGGCGACATCTCTGAAATCATGACAAGAATGAATGAGATTAAGTCAAAAATCAAAGCGGACGACGCTAAAATTGCCGAACTTGATGCAAAGCAGAAATCCCTTATCTATGAATTCCCGAATATTCCGCACAAGAGCGTTCCTATCGGCAAAGATGACAGCGAAAATGTTGAAATTCGCCGCTGGGGTGAGCCAAGAAAGTTTGACTTTGATTATAAGGCTCATTGGGATATCGGTGCAGACCTCGGAATTCTTGATCCTGAAACAGCTGCAAAGGTAACCGGTACACGCTTTCATTTCTACAAAGGTCTCGGCGCAAGACTTGAAAGAGCGATTATCAACTTTTACCTCAATACGCACACCGAACATGGATATACCGAGATTCTTCCTCCGTTCCTTGTTAACAGAGCATCGATGACAGGTACAGGTCAGCTTCCTAAGTTTGAGGACGACGCATTCAAAACAACCGATGATCTTTTCCTCATTCCGACAGCCGAAGTTCCCGTAACCAACATGCACAGAGATGAAATTCTTGACGGCAGTAAGCTTCCGATTAAGTATTGCGCTTATTCCGCATGCTTCCGTGCAGAGGCAGGCTCGGCAGGCCGTGACACAAGAGGCCTTATCCGTCAGCACCAGTTCAACAAGGTTGAGCTTGTTAAATTCGTTGATCCCGAAACTTCTTATGATGAGCTTGAAAAGCTTACGAACGACGCTGAAAGAGTTCTTCAGCTTCTCGGACTTCCTTATCGTGTAGTTTGTCTTTCAACGGGTGATATCGGTTTCTCATCGGCAAAGACATACGATATCGAGGTTTGGATGCCGTCCTACAACAGATATGTTGAAATTTCTTCATGCTCCAATTTTGAGGACTTCCAGGCTCGCCGTGCCGCTATCAGATTTAAGAAAGATCCCAAGAGCAAGGCTCAGCTTGTTCACACACTTAACGGCTCGGGCGTAGCTATCGGCAGAACCACCGCAGCAATTCTTGAAAACTATCAGAATGCTGACGGAACTGTTACTGTTCCTGAGGTTCTCGTGCCTTACATGGGAACAGATATTATCAAATAATTAACGTCATTTTAACAGTTTTTAAAACCTTTTGAAGTGCGTTAAATTTATATCAATTTCACATTGACAAAAAGGATAAAAATGATATAATTATCCTGTAATAAAACAAAGGAGTGTTTTTTATGCCACTTGTAACAACCACAAAAATGTTCAAAGACGCTTATGAAGGCGGCTACGCTGTAGGTGCTTTCAACGTAAACAACATGGAAATCATTCAGGGAATCGTTGCAGCAGGAAAGAAGCTCAATGCTCCCCTTATCCTTCAGGTTTCCAAGGGTGCACGTGCTTATGCTAATCACCTTTACCTTGTAAAGCTTGTTGAGGCTGCTGTTGAGGAGTCCGGTCTTCCGATTGCTCTTCACCTTGACCACGGCCCGGATTTTGAGACCTGTAAGGCTTGCATCGACGGCGGTTTCACTTCCGTTATGATCGACGGTTCTTCACTTCCTTATGAGGAGAACGTTGCTCTTACAAAGAAAGTAGTTGACTATGCACACGCTCACGGCGTTGTTGTTGAGGGTGAGCTCGGACAGCTTGCAGGTGTTGAGGATGAAGTCAACGTTAACGCTGAAGACGCTTCATACACAAATCCCGATCAGGTTGAGGATTTCGTAAAGCGTACAGGTGTTGATTCACTTGCTATTGCTATCGGTACAAGCCACGGTGCATACAAGTTCAAACCCGGCCAGAAGCCGCAGCTTCGTTTTGATATTCTTGAAGAAGTATCAAAGAGACTTCCGGGCTTCCCGATCGTTCTTCACGGTGCATCTTCCGTTATCCCCGAGTTTGTTGAAGAAATCAATAAATACGGCGGAAGCATGCCGGATGCAATCGGTATCCCCGAGGATATGCTTCGTCAGGCTGCAACAATGGCAGTTTGCAAGATCAACATCGACTCAGACCTTCGTCTCGCAATGACAGCTGCTATCAGAAAGCATTTTGTTGAGCATCCGAGCGATTTCGATCCTCGCCAGTATCTCAAGCCCGCTCGTGAGGCTATTGAGGGAATGGTTGAGCACAAGATCAACACAGTTCTCGGCTGCGCAGGCAAGGCATGATCAGAGAATAAATTTAAATCGACACGGCAAAAAGTCGTGTCGATTTTTTTATCTTCTAACTAAAATTTTTTTTAAAATTTCAAAAAACTTTTTTATAAGATTTTTAAAGTAACTAAGAAAAGAATTTACATTTTCTTTCGGGTTTTCAGGATAAAAACTATATTCTTTTGAAGCCATCAGTTTATTGCAGCCCACACATCTTTGCTCCATAATTCCGTTTTCTTCCGAGGTTGCCGGTTTAACAACTTTCCATTCTCCGGGAATATGTCCTGTCTTTTTTATAATCATATTTTCAATTGTAGTTTCTTCAAAAGTTTCGCCCATATCAACAAAATATTTCCCGCATTCACGGCAACGATAATATTCAAAATTGCCGTCCGTTTCACACGTTGCTTTTACGGCTTTATGGTATTCAAAATCATGCGCTTTTCTTTCAACTAAAATAATTTTCTTGTCGGAAAATTTATTTTCATACGATGCAATTACTGTTATTTCATTTGAGTTTTCATTTTCGCCGATAAAAAGTTTTCCGTTTTCATTTATCGTTGTTTTATCATCGGAATTATTTTCAATGCTCCAAATAATCGTCTGCGGCGGATTGTTTTTTCCTAAAACATTTGCATTGAAATTAAAGCTTTCTCCCACATAGATTTTATCCGGAAAAGAAGTAATTTCAACTCCGTTTACAGAAGGCAGGCTCGATGAATTGAAGAAATTTCCTTCGATATGAAATGTCAATTCATTCTCGGTCATTTCTGTTACATTTATATAAAGACCGTTTGTTATTTCTATCTCTTCTCCGAGGGATAATGCTGCATCGGGCTTATTGTTATACTGACCGCCCGCAACACTGTAATTCCAATTATTAACGCTCGACTGTACATTACTTGGAAATTTTATACCGGTTTTTAATAAATAGCAAACCAGTCCGCTTTTTAAAGAAAGCCCTTTGATTTTTGTCCCGTTTGCAAGAAACAGCTCTTTCTTTTGCGAATCGTATTTGCTCCCCTTTCCGTCAAATCTTCTGTATTCAAGATACAGGGTTTTATTTATTTCAGGGATATCCATTTTATACCCGATTACATTATCGGTAAACCCATCTTTTACAGGTTTTAAAGTGTAATCACCTTCATTTAAAATGTGATATATATTCTTATTATTTAACCAACCGAGTGCTTCACGTTCTTTTACTGAAATAAATTGCGCAACCTCGGTTGTATGCTTACCCATTGCTGACATATACCCGACCGGTTGATACGACGACTGATAAAGATCGTAAAGACCGAATGCATGAGCTGTCTCGTGACAATTAACACCGATAGCCGTTATTTTATTTCCCAATGTATCGGTATAAAGATATTTATAATCCTTTGTCATTTGAACATACGCACGGCTTTGAATGGTTTTCTTTTCTGTTTTAATTTCAACAAGATTTGTTTGATCACGATAATTCCATAAAGGAGACGCCCATTCAACGGAAATGTTGGTTTGTTCGGTTGGCTTATAAATTATCGTAATTAAATCAATATATCCATCGTTATTTTTATCAAGCTCATCTAAACTATATTTTTCTTTTCCATCATAATCTGTAATTTCTTTTTTTACTATATTATTTATTGCTTGTGACCAGTCTTCTTTTAATTGATACAGACGTTCGGCTTGCTCTCTGCTGTTTGCATAACCGTCCGGATTTTCATCGCTTTGAGAAGCATAGTAAGCTCTTTTTCTGCTAAGCGTTATTGAACCGCCATTATCAAAAAGATATAAACTTTTCATCTTAACTTTACCGGAAGAAACAGAATAAAAATAATCCGAAACATTATATTCGGCGGTATTGTATGAATTGTCGGTAATCTTTCTGACGGTTTCACCGTAATTACGGTCAATAAATTCTTCTTCATCATTAAATTTTGCAAATACAATAAGATTTGTAAAATTATAATCATCGATATCATTATCAAATGCCGAAACATTATATATAAATGATAAACAAATTGTTATAACAGTCATCAACAGTGAAATACTCTTTTTGAAAAACATTAAATCACCTCTTTCTTTTTATTTTATCATTTCTTTTGGAAGATTTAGTGATAATAAATAATTAGAATTGTATAAAAAAGATATACAAAATAATATTAAATAGTCAAAATGCACAATGTATTTTATAAAACGTAAAAATTCAAAAATCTCATTTGTATAAAACGTAAAAAGTTATAATCACAACAAATGAATTGTTGACGTATTCAATTATTTTTGTTATATTATATGAGGAAGATTATGTAATTCGGAGGTACAAAAGTGAAAAAGGTTTTATCAATTCTTTTGAGTATTGTTCTTGTTCTTTCAAGTGTTGCAGTCCTTACAAGTCAGGCATTTGCAGCTACAGGAGATACGATCGGACAATACGACTTTACAATTTCAAATCCTTATGAAACAATTGATTGGGACACATGGAAAGCGTATAAAGGCGCTACTCATGTTCATACCGTAAGAAGTGACGGAGATATTGAACTTGATGACATGATTGAAAAATATTATTCTCTCGGTTATCAGGCTCTTGCACTTACCGATCACGGTACAGTCAACTATTCATGGACAAAGGATCAAGCACGTCTTCCAATTTTCGGTTATCAGTACTTTAAACACGGTAATGTTGATGAGCTGACCGAAGAAAGATATAAGCAGATTACAACAGGTTCTGACAGAGGCGGAGACGGTATGACCGAGGTTCCTCTCGGTATCGAGCTTAACGGTTCTTCAACAGCAAAATGCCATGTTAACAGCTATTATGCCGATTGCGGTCATGGAGATCTTGAGCTTGATTCAAAGTGGCCTGAGGATGCGGTAAAAAAGAGTCAGGCTGCCGGCGGAATTTGTCACATAAACCATGTCGGTGAGTGGACAGAAGGCAGACACGACATAAACACTTACAACGAGGAGTTCGTAAAAAAATTTGCAAGTATCTTCCTTAACTATTCTGCCTGCATAGGAATGGAGCTTGTTAATACAAAGGACAACAGAACCCATAACGACCGTTATCTTTATGATGAAACTCTTAAGCTCACTGCACCGCAAGGCAGAAATATTTGGGGCTTCTGTGAGGACGATGCTCATGATTTCGGCGATGTTGAAAACAATGCTCAGTATTTTATAATGCCTAAGAATACACAGGCAAATATCCGTACAAGCATGGAAAACGGAACATTCTTTGCATGCTCAAAAACATCAAAGAACGATTGGGAACTCGGCAACGGCTTTGAGGCTCAGGGACCGTTTCCTATGGTCAGCAGAGTAAATGTTGATAACGAAACGAATCAAATCAGCATCAATCCTTATAATGCTCATACTGTAAAGATTGTTGCCGACGGTAACGTTATCGGCGAAAAGAATGTTGCAAACGATAATGATACAATTACATTTGATCTCAACGATTATGAGGATCAGATTAATTCTTATGTTCGTATCTATATTCTCGGTAAAGGCGGAATCTGCTATGTTCAGCCGTTCCTTGTAACAAAGACCGAATATGCAAAATGTACAGTTCAGTTTAATATTCCTTATACCGATACTACTCTCTCTTTAAAAGATGAGCAGGGAAATGTTGTTGAACCCATTAACAGCGAAAACTATTTCCGTGTTTCAGCGGGCAAGTATACATATACCGTCACTAAAAGCGGATATGAAACTAAAGTAGGCACAATCAATATCACCCAAGCGACTGTTGACGCAGGATTGCAAATCAAAGTTGATGTTGAGCTGATAAAAAATTCAGGTCCTCTTTCATTCACAAAGCAAAACGATCTGGTTTATGGATTTAATATTCTTGAAAATATTACCGAACCCGTTAATCAGTCAATCGGTTTAAAAAACGGAACTCGTTTTGATATTGAAGATGTTTCAAAAGCTAAAACCGGTGATGAAATAAAGATTGTTGATGAGAAAACAGGAAATGTTGTAAAAACATATACCGTTGTTGTTTTTGGTGATGTTAACGGAGACGGAATTTATGACGGCCGTGACGCAACATTAATCTCACTCATTATGAATGGAATGCTCACACCGAGTCCGGCAATGAGACTTGCAGCCGACTGTAATCACGACAACGTAATAAATGCCGATGATCTTGCTATAATTGAGCAGGCCGGCCTACTTCTTTCAACTGTTTCACAAAATGAAAGTATTCAAACCTCAGCAATTTTTGATGAATACAGCAGTATAATATCTCAGGATATCACGACTGAAGAAGAACCGAAATCCGATGAAAAATCCGACATAAAAAATGAAGAAAAATCAACTTCAATTTTCAAAAAGCTTTATGAAAAATTAGTGTCATTTTTTAAATATATGTTTGGAATTTTATAAGAGAATAAGAGAATATAATAAAGCAGATCATTTTTGCCGATCTGCTTTATTTTTTTCTTCGATTATATCTATTCTTATTATGGCGCTTATTAACGAAATCAGCGATAGAATTTCTGAAATAACACCGGCTGTCGCCTTGCAGCTGAAGTTATAAATTAACCAGAATATACTTGTAGGTACTGTTGCAAAACGAAGATATTTTGTATTCTTCATTCCGTAAACGACAGTTGTTAAAAGCTTTGCCAATATTACAATCAAACTTAAATAATTTTTCCATGTAAGAATACCCGAAACAATAAATGCAATACAAAATATAATTTGAAAAGGAAGAGTGTTCTTTTCTTTTTTTACAAGATATGAAAATGTCAGATTTCTTATCGAGCTTATTATGTTCATAGCCATTCCCGTATATGTGCCGAGAAAAAAATACTGAAACGCAAACAGTAATTCGTTTGAAGTTTTCAAAAGCATAACACTTCTGTGCTTTTTACATTGATAAGCGGCAACGGAACAGGCAAGACCTGCAAATCCGAAAATTTGTGCGATTATAAATTTATCCATTTTGTAACTCCTTTTTCAGACTAAAATGTTATCATATAATCTAACAGATTTCAATATAAGATTTTTAAAAAATTTTATATTGATAACAAAAGAATTATTTGTGCATATAATATAAATTAAAATATTTTTATTAAAGATTATTGACTATTTTGTTTGATAGTGATATTCTATTTCGTAGGAAAAAGAATTGGAGAAATCTCAATACAGCTGCACTAATGAACGCAGGAACAGTTCTCGGAAATCCGTCTGCAACATCAAACGATATTTCTTCTGCATATTCATTGCTGACAAATGCAGTTGCAAACATGAAATAATAAATAATAATATAATAAAAAATTGCTGTGACGAATAATTTCATTTTCGTCACAGCGTTTTTTATTTTAAAAATTCAATTATCTTTTTAGCGTCGGCATAGCCTGTTTTATATAGCATGTCAAGTGCTTCTTTATCTTTCGTAAGCGTACTCATTTTTCCAATGCTTTCGGGACTTACAATTAAAACCTTGCCTTCTTCTCTAAGCTTTTTTGCATATTCCAATGCCTTTTCAATTTTTTCTTTTCTGTTTAAAAGATCGTTAGAAATATTCGGGTATTTCTTTTTTAAAGCATGACCGGCCATTTCATCAATCTTATAATTTCCAACTTCATTTATAGGTTTCGTCCAAATAACAACGATTTTTTCGCATCCTTTTTTTATCGCAAAATCTATCGGTATAGGGTCACTCAAGCCTCCGTCAAAATATCTGATATCATTTTCAACAGCAGGTGAGCAAACAACAGGAATACATGAAGAAGCTTTCATCATCCAATAATTATTTTTACTCATTTCATTTGCGTTAAGATACTGTGCTTTGCCTGTTTTAGCATCAGTAGCAATAATATATTTTTCACAATTATTTTCGCAAAATTTTTCAAAATCAAACGGATTTTCTCCATTTTGATTACTCAATTCCCCATAAACATAATCAAGATCAAGATAACATTTTTTATTTATAAAATTTTCAACGCTCATGTATTCTTTTCTGAAAGGATAGTCGTAATAGAAGTGATAATTTCTGCCTCTTTGACCTGAAACATAAGAAGCAAGATTTGCACTGCCGGCTGAAATTCCGATTATAACATCAAATGAAATATTATTATCAAGACAATAGTCAAATACACCTGCTCCGTATATGTCTCTAAGCCCGCCGCCGCAGTCAATAATTCCTGTTTTCATATTTTATTTATCCTTTCTTTATTTTATGTCTTTAAGATAATTGACATTTTCCGAACGTTTTAACAATGTTGCTGTAGAAATAGGAGAAATAAACATAGTTTTTTTATTTGATTTTTTTTTGCAGGTTATAACAAATGACTTTGGCAAATCATAGCTGACATTAACAACATTTCCGCCTTTTTGCATTGTCTTTAAATAATCCCTTGTAGGCTTTGAAACCGTCGTTGTATCAAGATCAAATATTCCTATTATATCATCTTCAATTATAACCGTATCTTGTCCGAGATGTAGAAACATTTTACACTATCCTTCCGTCACAAATTTCAAAAACCTTGTCCGAATTTATTTTACTTTTATGAGACAAATCACAGCAGGTAACAAAAACCTGCCAGCCATCAAAAAATTTCATCAAATATTTTTGTCTGTTTTCATCAAGCTCACTCATAACATCATCCATCAACGCAATAGGCTGTTCGCCGGAAAGATTTTTTAATATTGTTGCTTCACCGATTTTTAATGAGAGAGCACACGAACGCTGCTGGCCTTGTGAACCGTAGTTTCTTACATTCATTTCATCAAGAAAAATTTCAATATCATCCTTATGCGGTCCGAATGAAGTGGCCTGTCTTATAATATCCTTTTCATGATTTTCCGAAAGGTATTTATATAAAATTTCAGACCATTCAACATTATTTGTTCCCGACTCTTTAAGCGAATTAATATATGAAATTTTCATATTTTCCCGCCCATTTGAAATTTCGGAATAAATTATCGGGGCAGAATTGCTTAAATCTTCAATATACTTTAATCTGTAATCAATAATTCTGCCGCCGCAGCGTGCCAATTCTTCATCAAAAACAAAAAGCAAATCTTCTCCCTTTTTTTCGGTTCCGATTTGCTTTAATAACGAATTTCTTTGAATAATTGTTTTGTTATATTTTGAAAGCAAAGCGGCATAATTTGGTCTTATCAAACTTATTGCAATGTCAAGAAATTTTCTTTTTTCCGACGGGCCGTCTCTTATTACGGAAAGAACCGAAGGCGAGAAAACAACAGCTTGAAATTCACCAAGAAATTTTCTCGGTGAAATCTGTTTTATACCGTTTAAATATGCTTCCTTTTTTTCTTTTATTATAAGCTTTGCATTCTGATGTCTGCCGTTTGAATTGAACTCGGTAAAAAGCTCAGAACTATCGGAATTTTTATTAATCAATTCAATATTTTTTCTCGTTCTGAAACTGTTGCAGCCTGTAAAAAGCCATATGCTTTCGATAATATTTGTTTTTCCGTGTCCGTTTTCACCGTAAATAACATTTATACCGTTGCTCGGTTCAAATTCCATGTTTTCAATATTACGAAAATTTTTTATAACAGCTTTTTCAATATTCATAGTCAGATTCTCAGATTATCTCATAAATTTTGTGTTCGAATTCGACCTTATCTCCTACCCTAAGCTTTTTTCCTCTCTGCTCACAAGTTTCTCCGTTAACCTTAATTTCACCGTCCTGAATAACGATTTTTGCATGGCCTCCGGATTGAACCGCATCACAAAGCTTTAAAAAAGCATCAAGTCTGATAAAATCGGTTGTTATGTGCTTTTTAATAACTTCTTTTTCTTTTATTTTAAGCTTTATTTTTCTGTTGTTAAGCATTTTTCTTCAACCTCACGGGAAGTACAAGGAATGTAAAGCTGTCGCCCTCTGTCGGAAGAATAAGAATCGGAGAAACGGCACCGTTAAGTATAATTTTTACTCTATCGGTGTTACAAGCTCTCAGAGCCTCTATAAAGTAACGATTGTTAAAACCTATTTCTACTCTGCTGCCGTCAACATCTGCGCTTACCTTGTCGCTGGCTGTTCCTAATGACGTAATGCTTGATATTCTGATAAAATCTGTATCAAATACGCAGTTTATGAGACTCTTGGTTCTGTCCGTAATAATAAGTGAGGTACGCTCAATGCTTTCAATAAGACTTCTTGTATCAACCTCAACCGTAGTCATTGCCGTTGTGGGAATTGTCTGCTTATAATTAAGAAATTCACCCTCAAGAAGTCGTGAAATGACGCTGTAACCGTTTACTTCAAAAATGATATGACGTTTGCCGACGCCAATTGAAATTTCTGTCTCTTCTTCATTCTCTTCTTCAACGGAAATTTTAATAATTTCGTTCATGGTTTTTGCCGGAACAATGAAGGTTATGTCTTCTCCCTTATAATCTATAAATTCCTTTCTTATTGCCATCCTGAAACCGTCAACAGCAATAAGCTTCAGCTCATTATCGGATATTTCAAATTTGATACCCGTATATACGACTTTTGTATCCGTAACAGCAACTGCAAAGATTGTTTGTTTAACCATCTCTTCAAGCTGCTTTTTGTTAAGATTAATTGAAAATCCGCCCTGAACCGTCGGAAGCTCCGGATATTCTTCTGCCGAAATTCCCATGATTTCATATTTGATATCGCCGCTTCTGATTACAGCAAGATTTCGTTCATCAGATTCAAATGTGACTGTCTGATTCGGAATTTTACGAAGAATTTCGCAAAGAATCTTTGCATTAATGATAATTGCGCCTTCTTCCTCAACCTTTGCATAGATATTTGTGTTGATACCAATCTCAAGATCATATCCTGTCAATGAAAGACCGTTGACGGTTGTCTTAATCATAATTCCCTCTGCTCCGGGAATAGACGACTTTGTTGACACGGCTCTTTGAACATTTTGACATGCAATTGAAAGATTTGAGGTTTCACATACGAATTTCATTAAAATTCCTCCTGACGGGTTCTGAGATAAATAAATAATATAAATATTATAGTATTAGTAGTAGGGGCTGTTAAAAGTGTGGAAAACAGGAAATTTCATTGAAATAGCGTTGATTGAAGATAACTTTTCCTGTTGAAAATGTGTTTATTTTTTTGTTGAAAATTTTGTTAAATAAATAACGGTGTTGAAATGTTGAAAGCTGTGGAAAGAATGTTGAAGAAAGTGTGGAAAATAATTACAGTATTTGTCTTCCTTCAAGTGCTCTTGTCAGCGTAATTTCATCGGCATATTCAAGGTCGGCACCGACGGGTACACCGTATGCCAAACGTGAAACCTTGATACCCATAGGTTTAATAAGACGGGAAATATACATTGCTGTTGCTTCTCCCTCAACCGTTGGGTTTGTTGCCATAATAATTTCTTTTATATTGTCATCGGAAAGACGGGAAATAAGTTCTTTAATTGTAATCTCGTCAGGGCCGATTCCGTTCATCGGAGAAATTGAACCATGAAGCACATGATAAAGCCCGTTATATTCACGGGTACGCTCGATTGCAATAACATCCTTTGAAGATTCAACAACACAAATAACTGAGTGGTCTCTTTTATCATCATTGCAGATTGAACAAACCTCGCTGTCTGTTAAATCACAACAAACCCTGCAGCGATGAATTTTTTCTTTTGCAAGAAGAATGTTTTCGGCAAATCGTTTTGCCTCCTCGTCAGACATTCCGAGAATATAGAATGCAAGCTTTTGTGCGCTTTTATGTCCGATTCCGGGCATACGTTCAAATTGCTCAATAAGATTTGTAAGAGGAATAACGTTGCGTGCCATTTTTAAAACAGTCCCGGAATTGAAAGTCCGCCTTTGGCTCTTTCCATACCTTGATCCATTGCATCGTTAGCCTTTTTAATGCTTTCATTGAGAGCAGAAATAAGAAGATCTTCAAGCATTTCAATATCTTCGGGGTCAACAACATCCGGCTGCATTTTTATTGAAAGCACTTCGTGAGAACCGTTGACTGTAACCTCAACAGCTCCACCGCCGACAGAAGAAGTATATTCTGTTGCTTCAATTTCTTCTTGAATTCTTGTCATATCTTCCTGCATCTGCTGAATTTTTTTCATCATGTTGCCCTGATTCTGGGCGCCGGGAATTCTTGCTTTCATTGTAATTATCCTTTCATATTTAAAGTGTTTTGTCCGTCATTTTTCTGAACCTATTATAAAAAAAAGGAAACAGAAAAAAGATAGGAACAGAAATTTTATTTTTTAAAGAAATGTTCTCGCATTTCATAAAAGGCATATAATATTTTTTAAAATATTTTTTTATTGGATTCTTAAATTTATTTTCATTTGGTGAACCTTTTAAATTAAAGCGATACGAAAGTAAAAATTTCATTCCACGCTCAAGATAAAAAGCCGCAAGAAGTTTATTTTTATTTTTTAAAAGGTCATATGAAATAAATCTTGTTTCAAGAAGGTCAAACCATTTTTCATGCCAAAGCTCTGTGAAACTGACACTTTTTGTATTATTAAAATAATTATACAACTCGGCATCAATAAAAATAATCTTGTCTGCTTTTGAATAAATCTCAGAATTAAAAACCGTATCTTCACCGATTTTGTAATTTTTAAATCGGATATTGTTTAAAAATTTTTTTGAAATTAATTTTGTACATGCCGATGAAAAAACAAGTTCATTATTGTTTGTAAATTCAGTATCGTAAAAGCTAATGAAATTTTCAGGTTGAAATTTTTCTGTTTTATACTCAAAATTTTTTTTTATTAATTCGTTTGTTTTTTTATAGCGACAAACGGAAAAATCACATTTATTTTCAATAATTGCTCTATAAAGAAATTCGTACATTTGCGGCTGAATAAAATCATCCGAATCAACAAATCCGATATAATTGCCATTTGCATTATCAATACCGAAATTTCTTGCAGATGAAACACCTTTTCCGGGATTTTTCATCGGAATAATTCTGTTATCTATTTTTGAATATTCTTTTATAATATCAAAAGTATTATCATTGCTTCCATCATCTACACAAAGAACCTCAAAATCGGAAAATGTTTGATTTAAAAATGAATCAAGGCATCTTGAAATGTTTTTTTCTTCATTGTATGACGGAATAATTATGCTGATTATAGGAGACATAATTATCACCCGTTAATTTTTTTTATCAGGTCGGCAAGCGGATCTTTATTCTCCGTTTGATTGTCACTTGATTTATAAATTCCGAGTCTGTATTTTCTGCCGGTTACATCAAAAACAGCCTTTCTGATTGCCATTGAATGATTGCTCTGACGAATAAACTGTGAAAATATAGGATTATCGCATTTAATGAGAATGAAATCTCCTCTGATATAAGCTGATGAAGCACCCAGAATACCTGTAAGCGGTTTATCGGAAACATCAAGAAGCGAAAGAACCTCACCCCATTGAGTGAATAAAGTATCTTCTTCCGTATCATTATCTGCTTCATTTTTTTGGCGTTCATTATGAATTTCATACTGAGTTTCCGGCGGTGGAGGAGGAAGCTCCGAGTCTTTAATAGGTTGTGTGGACTTGGTTTCCTCTTTAACTTTTTCCGTTTGATTTTCAGTAACAAATTTTCCGCCTTTAATTGCCTTTTCAAGGTTATCAATTCGACTCAGAATGGCAGTATTGTCATTTGAAATTCCGGGCATAGTCATTTTAACTGCCGTAAGCTCCATTTCCGTGCGCTTGCTTGAACTGTTTTTGAGCACCGTTGAAGCTTCTTCAAGTAAAGAAATGCAGTTAAGTATTTTATAAAGATTAGTTTTATCCGCTTGTTTTTTGTAAAGTTCAAGGTCATGATCTGTGCAAACAATCAGTTTTTGCGGTTCTTTAACCGTCTTAATCATCATTAAATTTCTGTAATGATTGATAAGCTCGGAACAGAGCCTTTCCATATCACACGATTCACCGTGAAGTTTGTCAATTATGGAAAGAACCTCGGATGAATTGTTTTGATTAATATTGTCAACCATGTCAAAAAGATGACCTTTGCCGGCCAATCCTGCCGCATTGCTTACAACTTCGGCCGTAACATGGTCATTAATTCCGGCGCAGCGGTCAAGAATAGAAAGTGCGTCACGCATTGCACCGTCGGCAATTCTTGCTATAAGAAGCGATGCGTCATCATCAAGCTCAATTTTTTCTTCACCTGCAACATATTTAAGTCTGGCACTGATATTTTCAGGTGTGATTCTGTGAAAATCAAAGCGCTGACATCTTGAAAGTATGGTTGCCGGAAGCTTATGAACCTCTGTAGTAGCGAGGACAAACTTAACATGCTCGGGAGGCTCTTCAAGAGTTTTAAGAAGTGCATTGAATGCACCGATTGAAAGCATGTGAACCTCGTCGATTATATACACACGGTATTTTGTATGGACGGGTGTATAGTTTGCCTCCTCACGAAGGTCACGGATATTGTCAACACCGTTGTTGCTGGCTGCGTCAATTTCAATAACGTCAAGAATTGAACCGTCATCTATACCCTTACAAATCTCGCATTCGTTACAGGGATTTCCGTTATGAGTATGCGGACAGTTGACCGCCTTTGCAAAAATCTTTGCGCAAGTGGTTTTACCCGTTCCTCTTGAGCCTGTGAAAAGATAGGCATGAGAAACTTTACCCGATTCAATTTCATGAGCAAGGGTTGAGGTAATATGCTCTTGGCCGACAACGTCGGAAAATGTCTGAGGTCTCCACTTTCTGTAAAGCACTCGATACATCGCATATCCCTCCTTTTGTAATAATAAAAAGCATTATCTCAGTCACATGGTGTGCAGGCCGTACTGTGTCGCACGGTGTTAACCGCTTAATGCTGCTCGGTTCCCCGCCTGACATGGTTCGCGGCACCCCGTCGCACAGGACCAACACACCACATGACTGAAATAATGCTTCAGATATAATCTCCTGCAATATCTTGTTTATTATAATATATTTCTGATATTTTAGCAAGGGATTTTATAAAAAATTATTCATTTTCTTTAGGTTTTTTCTTTTTACCGATGTATTTTTTTATTAGCAGAACCGCAATTACTATCGGAATGGCGCAAATTGCCGCAAGGACAATATATTTCATCGGAATAAGGTCATATATTCCGTCGCCGAGAATCGTGAAAGCAATGACTCTCGGTGCAATTCCGAGAACCGAAAGTAAAAGATATGGCAAAAATTTAAAATCAAATGCACCCATAAACAGCGATGAAAAATCAATCGGAAAGGCAGGAATAAATCGCATAAGAAAAATTGCTACGTTTCGGTTTTTATCAAGCATGGAGAAAAATTTGTCGCCTGCTTTTGTGTTGCGAATTTTCTTTTCAACGGCGTCTTTGCCGAGAAATTTACCCATGAAAAATGTTACCGTGACCTCAATGGCAATACCGAGAAGATTGACAATGACCGCTCGCTTTGTGTCAAAAGCCATACCGACGGAAATATAAATCAGCGATGCAGGAATGACCATTAAAACGGCTTTGACTGCGTAAACGCCGAGTATTATCAATTCGGCAATCAGCAATGATGACGCACCGGCTATCAGCACACGGACGTCAAGATTTGAAAGATAGTCATAATTGACTATTGCCGTAACAAATATGGCGACAGCAAATACGATTTTTATTATATTTTTAACGGTTTCTTTTTTCATTGGTTTCTCCGAAAATTGAATGATTTATTATATTATACCACACTGAATAAAAAAAGAAAACGAAAGCCGAAAAATTTCCGGCTTTCGCTTAAGACAATACCGAATAATTAAGGTGAGTTGCCCTAATATTTTATTTTAGCCCATTTTTTCCTTGATGTGTGAAAGTCTTTCAAGAGCCTCATTGAGGGTCTCGTCTTTTTTTGCGAAGTGAACACGAACAATATTGTTAATGCCCTTTTCATTGAAGAATGATGTGCCGGGAACGCATGCAACTCCGACTTTCTGAGCCATTTCAAGGCAGAAATCAACGTCGGACTGACCAGGTTTAAGGAACGGGGCAATATCTGCAAGTACAAAGTATGCACCCTGCGGGTCTGTATACGGAATTCCGATACGGTCAAGACCCTCTGTGAAGAGCTTCTTCATATGAGCATAGTGTGCACCGAACTCTTCGTAATAGCTGTCGGGCATATTGAGACCGACACAGGCAGCTTCCATAAGCGGAGATGCCGCACCGACTGCGTTAAAGTCATGATACTGCTTGATTCTGTCCATAAGCGGCTTCGGAGCTATTGCATAACCGAGACGCCATCCTGTTACGGAATATGTTTTGGAAAGTGATGAACAGCTGACTGTTCTCTCCCACATTCCGTCAAGACTGTTCATGTAAACGTGTTTGTGTCCCTCGTAAATAATATGCTCATAAACCTCGTCCATGATTGCATAAACATCATACTTGATACAGAGGTCAGCAATGGTTCTCAATTCATCATATGTGAAAACCTTACCGCTCGGATTTGATGGGTTACAGATGAGAATTGCTTTTGCACCCTTTTTGAACTCAGCTTCGATAATATCGGGATCAAAGTTGAACTCGGGCGGTACAAGCGGAATGAAAACAGGTTCACAGTCTGCCATAATAGCCTGTGCTCTGTAATTTTCAAAATAGGGTGAAAACATAACAATTCTGTCTCCCGGATTTGTGAGAGCGAAAATTGTATCTACCATTGCTTCGGTTGAACCGATCGTTACAACCATATCTGTATTGGGGTCAAGCTCACGACCCATGAAACGGCCGCATTTTCTTGCGAGAGCTTCACGAAAGTTCGGAGCTCCCATGGTGATAGGATACTGGTGAGGGCCTGTGTGTGCAACCTCTGCGAGACGATCCGTCATAGCCTTCGGAGGATCAAAATCCGGAAAACCCTGTGCAAGGTTGATTGCGCCGCAGTCAAGAGCAACACGGGTCATTCTTCTGATAACGGAATCGGTGAAAAGTGCATTTTTTCTGCTTAATTCCTGCATTGTTATATATTCCTTTCTTAACAAACCGACCGAAAGGAAAGTCGATTTATTTTATTTTTATCTTTTTATGCCTTTCCTTGGTTGATTCAAGGAAACAAAGCAATGCGACAGAGAAGATAAAGGTAATAAAATACACTTATCCCTTCCACCGCAAGCGGTCTCCCTCCCCTTACAATAAGGGGAGGAAAACTTATTGTTAATTTGATGACATATAAATAATACTCCGCCAATCGAAAAAAATCAATAGTTATTTAATTCCGAGGTCGTCGCCGGATGCGACAATGACAAAGTATTTTTTGAGAATGGATGTAAAAATATCAACATCCTTGACCTTGAAAATCATGTATGCAAGTCCGTCCTTCTGTCCGAAAACGGAGTACATATATTCAATGTCAATATCTTCATTTGAAATAATATTGAGAAGTTCATTGAGTCCGCCTGCCTTGTTAGGAACGGCAGCGGCAACAACGGCAGTTTCCGTAACGATAAAACCGTTATTACGCAGAAGCTTTGCGGCTTCGTTGCAATCGTCTGAAATAAGACGAAGAATTCCGTAATCGGCGGTTTCGGCAATATTCAGTGCCTTGAGGTCGATGTTGTTATCGGACAGGATTTTCGTAATTTCCGAAAGCTGTCCTGCTCTGTTTTCCAAAAAAACCGAAATCTGAGTAATAGCCATTGTCCTGCCTCCTTATATTTTTCTCTTGTCAATAACACGGACTGCCTTGCCCTCGCTTCTGGTGATCGACTTCGGAGCAACAAGGCGGACCTTGGTGTAAATTCCGAGCATTGCTTTCAAAGCGGCAACAAGTGATTTTTCCATCTCAGTAATCTTACCGAGGTTATCGGAGAAGTTGTCCTGAGTCATTTCAACCATAACCTCAAGCGTATCGCTGTTGTTTACACGGTCAACAATAATCTGATAGTTAGCCTGATAGCCCTGCTCAATGAGAACTGTTTCAATCTGTGACGGGAATACATTGACACCCTTAACGATAAGCATATCGTCACTTCTGCCCATCGGCTTGCACATTTTAACAAGTGTTCTGCCGCAGGAGCATTTTTCTCTTGTGAGAACGCAGATATCACGTGTTCTGTATCTGAGAAGCGGAAAAGCTTCCTTTGTGATTGATGTGAAAACAAGCTCGCCCTGAGTTCCGTCCGGAAGAACCTCGCCTGTATCGGGGTCAATAATCTCGGCAATGAAGTGATCCTCGTTAATGTGCATTCCTTTCTGATCCGAACATTCAAATGCAACGCCGGGTCCGCTGATCTCGGTCAGACCGTAGATGTCATATGCCTTGATGCCGAGCTGATTCTGAATTTCCTGACGCATTTTTTCGCTCCATGCTTCTGCGCCGAAGATACCTGCCTTGAGCTTAATTTTATCTCTGAGACCACGCTCGTGAATGCTTTCTGCAAGATATGCCGCATAGGACGGAGTGCAGCAGAGAATTGTTGACTGAAGGTCAATCATAAACTGAAGCTGTCTGTCCGTGTTGCCCGAGGACATAGGAAGTGTGAGACTGCCTACCTTGTGGCTGCCTCCGTGAAGTCCTGCACCGCCTGTGAAAAGGCCGTAACCGTATGCAATCTGAACAACATCTTCATTCGTTCCGCCTGCCGCAACAATAGCACGTGCACAGCAGTCCTCCCAGAGATCAATGTCATGCTGAGTGTAGAAAGCAACAACACGTCTGCCGGTTGTGCCGGATGTGGACTGAATTCTTACGCAGTCCTTTAACGGAGCGGCAAGAAGTCCGTAGGGATAAGCATCACGAAGATCCGCCTTTGAAAGGAACGGAAGCTTGTGAAGATCGTCAACACCCTTGATATCGTCGGGTGTAACGCCTTTCTCCTCCATCTTCTTTCTGTAGTAAGGAACATTGTCCCAAACATGTTTGACCTGCTTAACAAGTCTTTCGTCCTGAAGCTCACGGATTTTTTCCGGTGAGGCACATTCGATTTCTTTCTGATAGTATTTTTCCATAACGAGGTCTCCTATTTATGCGTCTTTACCGAGCAAAAATGCTTTTTTGTTTATCTCAAGAAATTTAGACGGAACACTCTTTTCAATAGCTGCCATCCATTCCTCTGTTGTAAAGTCAAAATACTTTGAAAGTCTGCCCATGAGGACGAGGTTAACTGCCTTTGATGTACCTGCTTCCTCGGCAAGCGAAAGAGCATCGATTGCGTCAAGATTAACGCCGAGAGACCTAATTTTTTCAACAAGCTCGGTCGGATATTCGGCTGCACCGATAATAACGGGCATCGGGTTGATCTCCTGAGTATTGGTAACTATTGTTCCGTCAGGTTTGAGAAATTCAGTCCAGCGAGCCGCTTCGAGAAGCTCAAAGGAAATAATTATATCAGCCTCGCCCTTGTCAATAATCGGTGAATAAACCTTGTCGCCGTAGCGGACATATGTAACAACACTGCCGCCGCGCTGGCTCATTCCGTGAACCTCACTGACTTTAACGTCATAGCCTTTTTCAAGAAGAAGTCTGCCGAGAAGCTTACTTGCAAGCAGTGTTCCTTGGCCGCCGACTCCGACGATCATAATATTCTTCGTCTGCATAATCAGGACTCCTTTCCGTTCGGAAGTGCGCCGAGCTTGCAGAGCTGACTGCAAACGCCGCATCCGGTACAAAGTGTTGCGTCAATTTTAACCTTGCCGTCAACAATGCTGATGGCAGGACAGCCTATCTTCATGCAGGACTTACAGCCGATGCACTTATCTGCATTTGCCGTAATAGGTCCGTTGTGCTTAACATATTTGAGAAGCGCACACGGTCTTCTTGAAATGATGACCGACGGTTCGTCTGCCGCAAGCTCCTCCTTAACCGCATCGTCGCATTCTTTAAGATTATACGGGTCAACGACTCTGACTCTCTTAATACCGACAGAGCGGCAAAGGGTTTCAAGGTCAATCTTTGTGCACGGGTCGCCCTTGAGGTTGAAGCCTGTCGTCGGGTTCTGCTGATGACCTGTCATGCCTGTGATTGAGTTATCGAGAATGATAACGGTTGAATTCGATTCGTTATAAGCGATATTGATAAGTCCCGTAACGCCCGAGTGCATGAATGTAGAATCACCGATAACGGCAACTGTCTTGCCATCACTCTTGCCCTCGTTGGCTTTGTTGAAGCCGTGAATTCCCGAAACGGAAGCACCCATACAAATGGTGGTGTCGATTGCGGCAAGCGGCGGAACTGCACCGAGTGTGTAACATCCGATATCACCGAAAACAGTGAGCTTATTCTTTTTAAGCGTATAGAAAAGGCCTCTGTGCGGACATCCTGCACACATAACCGGAGGTCTTGCAGGAATGTTTTCGTCAAGCTTCTTTCCACAGTCGGGGGTAAATCCGAGCTTCTCTGCAACGATGTTCTGACTCAGCTCGTCAATGCAGCTGAACAATTCCTTGCCTGTTACCTCAACGCCGATGTTGCGGCAATGGGTTTCAATTATGCCGTCAAGCTCTTCAATAACAATTACCTTGTCAACCGACTTTGCAAAATCCTGAATTTTTTTGATCGGCAGAGGATTTATCATACCGAGCTTGAGAACGGGATATTTATCGCCGCAAACCTCTTTTGCGTACTGATAGCTTGTGCTTGATGTGATAATACCGATTGAATGATCGCTTCCGTCTTCAATACGATTAAACGGAGCTGTTTCGGCGTACTCAGTAAGGGCTGCCGTTCTTGCTTCAACGATCGGGTGGCGGCGCTTTGCGTTGCCGGGCATCATGATATATTTTGCACCGTCTTTTTCATATGTCTTTGAAGTTTCGACTCTTTCCGATGTTTCGATAATGCTCTGGGAGTGTGCAACTCTTGTACACATTTTGATAAAAACGGGAGTGTCGTATTTTTCTGAAATTTCATATGCAAGCTTCGTAAAGCTGAGTGACTCGCCTGCGTCTGCCGGCTCAAGCATAGGGAGCTTAGCGGCAATAGCATAGTGACGTGAATCCTGTTCATTCTGCGAGCTGTGCATACCTGCATCGTCGGCAACGCCGATAATCATACCTGCGTTAACGCCTGTATATGAGATTGTGAAAACCGGGTCGGCGGCAACGTTAAGTCCGACATGCTTCATTGAACAGAAGCTCCTCTTACCTGCGACACATGCGCCGAAAGCCGCTTCAACGGCTACCTTTTCATTGGGTGCCCACTCGGCATAAATCTCCTTGTACTTTGCGGCGTATTCCGTGATCTCGGTACTCGGAGTACCCGGGTAACTGGAAACAAAGGAACAGCCGGCTTCGTAAAGTCCTCTGGCAACCGCTTCGTTGCCGAGCATCAACTGCTTCATTATATAAACCTCCGTTTGCTTTTTAGCCTGTAATCTGTGATTCGACAAGTCTGCCCTTGCAATACTTTGCTCTGAGTACAGGTTTTTCTATCTTTCCCGTCGGGTTACGGGGAACTTTTTCAAATATAATCTTCTTGGGACGCTTGTATCTCGGAAGCTCCTCGCAGAAATCGTTGATTTCTTCTTCGGTGCATGTCATGCCGTCCTTGATTTCAATAATTGCGGCAGTTATCTCGCCGAGTCTTTGGTCGGGAATGCCGATAACGGCAACGTCCTTGATTTTATCGTTGCGGCGGAGGAAATCCTCAATCTGAACGGGATAAATATTCTCACCGCCGGAGATAACAACGTCTTTTTTACGGTCAACAAGGTAGATAAATCCGTCCTCGTCCTCTCGTGCCATATCTCCCGTGTAGAGCCAATCGCCCTTGAGAATTTCTTCTGTCGCCTTCGGGTTTTTGTAGTATTCGAGCATAACGCCCGGTCCTTTGACGGCAAGCTCGCCGACTTCACCCTGCTTAACAGGCTCACCGTGGTCGTCGATAATTTTCGTCTCCCAAAGGTATCCGGCCTTGCCGATTGCGCCGACCTTGTTAATATTTTCAATGCCGAGGTGAACGCAGCCCGGTCCGAGTGACTCACTGAGTCCGTAGTTTGTATCATACTGATGATGCGGGAAAATCTTTTTCCATCTATGGATAAGGCTCGGCGGAACAGGCTGTGCGCCTATATGCATGAGTCTCCACTGATCGAGCAGATAATGGTCAAGATTGATTCTTCCCGAATCTATTGCGTCCAAAATGTCCTGCGCCCAAGGAACGAGAAGCCAAACGATTGTACATTTCTCCTCCGTGATTGTTCGAAGAATCCATTCCGGTTTAATTCCTCTGAGGATAACGGTTTTACTGCCCGAAAGCAAGCTGCCGAACCAGTGCATTTTTGCACCTGTGTGATAAAGCGGCGGAATGCAGAGGAAAACATCATTCTTTTGCTGTCCGTGGTGCTTCTGCTCGGTCAGGCATGAGCAGTAAAGAGCCTTGTGGCGATGAAGAATCGCCTTCGGAAATCCCGTTGTGCCGGATGAAAAATAAATTGCGGCGTGGTCATTTTCGTCCAAAGCTATCGGCGGAAGCGACGACGAGCAATAACGGATAAGCGTCATACAATTTTCCGCATATTCGGGTGTATCATTGCCGACAAAAAGAGTGATTTTGATATTTTTTAAATCATTATGTATCGGATCGACTCGGCTGATGAATTCGGGACCGAAAACAAAAACCTCAACGTCAGCAAGCTCAAGGCAATATTTTATCTCATCGCTTGAGTAACGGTAATTCATCGGCACGGCTATACAGCCTGCCTTTAGAATTCCGAAATATATCGGAAGCCATTCAAGGCAATTCATAAGAAGAATTGCGACCTTGGTTCCCCTTTTTACATTTCTGCTAAGCAGAAGGTTTGCAAATCGGTTTGCTCTGCGGTCAAAATCTTTCCAGGAAAGCTCACGGCGATAGGGTGCGCCGGGGCTTGCACTTTCAATAAGACTTGCTTCACGCCAAGTAACGGCGTTGTCACGTTCGACGGAGGGATTGACCTCAACGAGAGCCGTGTCCGAGGGATAAAGACGAGCATTTCTTTCAAGAAGCTCGGTAATAACCATTTTTTCCACCTCTGATTGTTATAACTTCCTGTTTTGCTGGGAAAATTATTATAATTGTATTATAGAATACTTTATCACTTTTAATCGATAAAGTCAATGTTTTTAATAAAATGTTGTCGGAAAAGAGAAGCACTGAATATGAAAATATTATAGCATATATTATGCGGTAATGTCTATAAAATTTGTTGGCTGTAAAAATGAGCCGAAACTCACTTAAACACGAACTGAACAAGGAGCATATAGCAAACCGTGCCGCCGGCAATCGAAAGAAGCATCTGCTTCCTCCAGAGGTGGAGAAGAACGACTACTATAATCGCTATCAGTTCCGGCAAACCGTGACTTCCTGTGAGAATATCAACACTTTTAAGGCAATAGACAACCAGCATTGCGAATACCGCCGCCGGCAGAGCCTTGCCGAGATATTCGATAAATTTCGGTGTCTGACGTTTTTTTGACTGAAAAACAGCGAACGGAAGAAATCTTGTAATAATGGTAGCTATTGCCGTAATTGCAATCGTTATAATTTGCTGAGTAACGGTCATTCAAGTCCGCCCCCTTTCTCAATAGGCTTGCGAAGTGCTGTAAGCAGAAAAAGTATGAGAAGCATTGTCGGAATCATAAACGAATCCGAACCGAAAAGAAGAAGACAGACAATCGAGGCAAAAAGGCCGATAAGTGAGGTATAATGTTTCTTTTCTTTCATCCACTGTTCAAGGAAAATTACGACAAACATCGCCGTCATGACAAAATCAAGCCCCGTTGTGTCAAACGGAATAAGTGAGCCGACAAGTCCGCCGATGAGCGAGCCGTTGATCCAATAGATGTGATCAAGCAGGGTTACGGCAGTCATGAACCAGCCCTTGTCAATTCCCTCGGGAATATCTGCGGAGCAGTTGATTGAAAATGTTTCATCGCACATACCGAAAATCAAATAATACTTTTTAATGCCGACATTCTTGTATTTATCAAGCATTGAAAGTCCGTAAAAAAGATGTCTTGCCTGAATCATCAGTGACATTATCAGCGTTTGTATCGGAGCAAAAGGGCTGAGCAGCATCGATACGGCTACAAATTCGATTGAACCGCCGAAAACGACAATGCTCATCACAAGCGGATACCAAAAACTGAACCCGGAAACATTCATCAAAACACCGAATGATAATCCGAGAAACGAAAAGCCGGCAAGAATGGGTATAGTGTGAGGAAATGCGGCTTTAAAAGCGTCAATAATTACTTTCTTTTTTTTCATAAAGTTCCTTCTCACCGTATAATTATTCACAATGTAATAATTGTAGTTTTTTGTCGCTTTTTTGTCAATGTAAAAGAAAATCAAACTTTATAAAGGAAAACCGTAATTATTATATAAATAGCTTTAAATTGTAGCAAAAGTTATGAATGTTTTATTTATGCAAAAATATGCAAAAAAACCAAACTTCCTTAAAATAAAGAAGCGTTTTATACTATATCTGATTGTTAGAGCTTTTGATAAAAAAATCTCCCGACCGCTAAAAGTCGGGAGAAAAATTTTATCTGACTTTATTTGTTAACCTTGACTCCGAAGGATGCTTTTTCGCCGTTGATGTTCCACTCGGCGGTATGTCCGTCAACAGAACCTATGACAAGATCGTCTGCAACGACTGCGGTGAAAATATCAGCCTTGTTGCGGGTGATGATATCGGCAATTTTATCGTTGCCCTCAACGCTGATGATGATGTGATCGGTAACGTTGAAGTCTGCGTCCTTACGCATTGTTTGAATTTTGCTGATAATCTCACGGACAAAGCCCTCTTCGACAAGCTCAGGAGTGAGCGTTGTGTCGATTGCTACGGTTACACCGAAGTCGGAAACCGAGAACAGACCTGATTTCTGAACAGCTTCGATGAGAAGATCATCCGCTGTCAGCTCGATTGCACCGATGCTGATATTCAGCGTGATATGGCCGTCTGCGTCAAGCTCTTTCTTAGCCTTTGAACCGTCAAGCTCCGAGAGTGCAGTTCTGATTTCACCGAGATTCTTGCCGTACTTAGGTCCGAGTGTTTTAAGCTGCGGCTTAAAGTTATAATCGGAAAGCTCGTCGGCTGCATCAACAAAAATAACATCCTTGATATTCAGCTCGTCCTCGATGATATCCTTATAATAGCCGTCAAGCTTAATGTCTGCGTTTACATACATCTTTGCGAGCGGCTGACGGTTCTTGATATTTGCACCGTTTCTTGCCGCACGGCCGAGACCTACAATATTGAGAACCTCGTCCATATTTTTCTCAAGCTCAAGGTCAATGTGACCTTCGTTTACCTCGGGGAATGAACAAAGATGTACGCTTTCCTCAGCGTTCTTGTCAACGGAACGAACAAGGTTCTGATACATATCCTCAGCCATGAACGGAATCATCGGAGCGGATGCCTTTGCGACCGTAACAAGTGCGGTGTAAAGTGTAAGATAAGCATTGATCTTATCCTGCTCAAGTCCCTGTTTCCAATAGCGCTCACGGCAGCGGCGAACATACCAGTTGCTCATGTCGTCAACAAATTCCTGGAGAGCTTTGCATGCTTCGGGAATTCTATAATTATCCATATTGGTGTCAACGCTCTTTACCATTGAGTTAAGTTTTGAAAGAAGCCACTTGTCCATGACGGAAAGCTTGTCGTAATCAAGCTCGTACTTAGTCGGGTCGAACTTGTCAATCTCAGCATAAAGAACATAGAAAGCGTATGTGTTCCAGAGAGTGCCCATGAACTTACGCTGACCCTCGATAACAGCCTTGCCGTGGAAACGGTTCGGGAGCCACGGAGCGGAGTTCGTATAGAAATACCAACGAATAGCGTCTGCGCCATAGGTTTTGAGAGCATCAAACGGGTCAACGGCATTGCCCTTGGATTTACTCATCTTCTGTCCGTTTTCATCCTGAACATGACCGAGAACGATAACGTTCTTGAACGGAGCCTTGTTGAAGAGTAGGGTTGAAATTGCAAGAAGCGAATAGAACCAGCCTCTTGTCTGGTCAACAGCTTCGGAGATGAAATCTGCCGGGAACTGGCTCTCGAAAAGATCCTTGTTTTCGAACGGATAATGGTGCTGTGCGAAAGGCATTGAGCCGGAATCGAACCAGCAGTCGATAACCTCGGGTACACGCTTCATCTGCTTGCCGCACTTGGGGCACTTGATTGTAACAGCGTCGATATACGGACGGTGAAGCTCAATATCATCCGGGCAGTTGTCGGACATGCTTTTGAGTTCCTCAATACTGCCGATAGAATGTCTGTGTCCGCATTCGCATTCCCAAATGTTGAGCGGAGTACCCCAATAACGGTTACGGCTGATGCCCCAGTCCTGAACGTTTTCAAGCCAGTCGCCGAAGCGTCCTTTGCCGATGCTCTCGGGAATCCAGTTAATTGTATTATTGTTTCTGATAAGGTCGTCCTTAACAGCTGTCATCTTGATGAACCATGATTCTCTTGCATAGTAGATGAGCGGAGTATCACAGCGCCAGCAGAACGGATAATCATGCTCGAATTTCGGTGCGCTGAAAAGGAGTCCTCTTTCTTCAAGATTCTGAAGAACAGGAATGTCCGCATCCTTAACGAAGAGACCGGCAAACGGAGTTTCCTCGGTCATGTTGCCCTTTCCGTCAACAAACTGAACAAACGGAAGGTCGTAATTTCTGCCGATTCGGGAGTCGTCCTCACCGAATGCCGGCGCAATGTGAACTATACCTGTACCGTCTGACATTGTAACGTAGTTATCAACCGTGACAAAGTGAGCTTTTTTATGCTGCTGCTCGGCTTTTTTGCCTGCACACTCAAAGAGAGGCTCATATTCTTTATATTCAAGATCCTTACCGACAAACTTTTCGAGAATTTCGTAAGCCGGCTTTCCGTCCTCGGCGAGAGGCGAAAGAACCTTATCCATAAGCGCAACGGCGATATAATAAACATTTCCGTCAATGCACTTAACCTTTGCATATTCCTCGGTCGGATTTACGCAAAGCGCAACGTTTGAGGGAAGAGTCCACGGAGTTGTTGTCCATGCGAGGAAGTAAGCGTCCTCGCCCTTAACCTTGAAGCGTGCGATTGCCGAACGCTCTTTAACGGACTTGTATCCCTGGGCGACCTCGTGTGACGAAAGCGGAGTTCCACAGCGAGGGCAATAGGGAACGATCTTGAATCCCTTGTAGATAAGACCCTTTTCGTATATCTTTTTAAGTGCCCACCATTCCGACTCGATATAAGGATTGTGATAGGTTACATAAGGGTTATCCATGTCTGCCCAGAAGCCGACCGTGAATGAGAAATCCTCCCACATGCCCTTGTATTTCCAAACGCTTTCCTTGCATTTCTCGATGAACGGCTCAAGACCGTACTGCTCGATCTGCTCCTTGCCGTCAAGGCCGAGAAGCTTTTCAACCTCAAGCTCAACCGGAAGACCATGGGTATCCCAGCCGGCCTTACGCGGAACCTGATAGCCTTTCATTGTGCGATAACGGGGAATCAAGTCCTTGATAACACGGGTCAGAACGTGACCGATGTGCGGCTTGCCGTTAGCTGTCGGCGGGCCGTCATAGAAAACATATGACGGACCTTTTTTTTCACAGGTCTTTTCAAAGATTTTGTTTTCTTTCCAGAACTCCTCGACCGCTTTCTCTCGGTCAACAAAGTTCAGGTTTGCAGAAACTTTTTTGTACATTTATGATAGCTCCTTTTTGTGTGATAGGATAATGCTCAAAATAAAAATCCCCGTCCCGTGTAAAACAGGACGAGGATAACTCGCAACCACCTATTCAACATACTTCATATGTGTTCCCTTTAACGGAGGACAACCGTCAAGACTTACTCGTTTCAGTCCGCAGCTCGAAAGTGATATTCACCGCAATGCACTTCACACCGGGCTTACACCCTCCCCGGCTCGCTTCTGCTTCGCATAGCGGCTACTGTCTTTGTCACAGCCTTTATTATATCGCTTATAAGATATCACAAAACCAATTTTGTGTCAAGGAATATTTTGTTTCATTTCGGATTTATTATATATATAATGTAATAGGAGGCTGCAAACGGCATTTATACAATGTACCTTTTTTGTTAAAAACAGCATTTGAATTGTATTTTGCACAAGTTTGACCACAATATTTAGTGACTTTTTCAAAAATAGATAAAATTTTTCTTCAAATGCAAAAAAATACTTGCAAAATGCCGATAGAGCTATTATAATTCATAGTGAGGGGAGTATTTACCAGGGTTGTTGTCTTCGGGCAGCTCAACTTCTTAAGCGGTACTAACGTTATACCACTTTGAAGCCGTGGAAAGGATGCTCAAACCTCAGAAATTTAAAGGAGGAATTGACATGACCAAGATCATTTCAATCATCGTTTCCATTGTAATGCTTGTCATGACCAGCATTTTCCCGGGCTTTGTATGGCCGGGCACAAAGACGGTTGAGACAGGCGCATTCTTGGAGCAGGTTGATGAAGCGTTCGGTTATCAGGCGGTTGAGTCCACAGAAGAAATTCGTGGAGTTAAGCCGGACAACGAGTATTATGCAGCTGTTGCAGCAGCAGATAATAATGACGTTCTCGTTGATTATGATAAGATCGACGTTACAAAGGCCGTTACTCCGGAGTTCGTAGCAACAGTTCTTGTTAATGCATCGGGTGTTAAGGTTGACGAGACCACCGTTGTAATCGAGAATGCTACATCCATCAAAAACATTGCTAAGGTTTCCGCAGCTGTTGACGCCGGCATCATTAAGCTTGATGCTAAGAACAAGCTCGGTCTCGGCGCAATGGCAGCTGACGACGTAACTGCAGCCATCGCAAAGGCTGTTGAGCTTCGTGGTTCAGTTGACGAAAACACTCAGAAGCTCGTTCTCAAGGACGGCGTTAAGACGGTTTCCGATTACGCTGTTGAGGGTGACAGCATCGTTGTTCCCGCAAGCTCAGACCTTGCAGTAGGCGACGTTTATGTTGTTGAGCAGTCTGACGCTATCTTCACAGGTGCAGCTTACAAGGTTGAGGCTATCGACGTTGTAGACGGCGAGAAGGTAGTTAAGAATTCTGATGTTGCTATCGAGGACGTTATCGAGAAGATCGACTACGAAGGCTCATCTGATGTTGATTTCGCAACATCAATGATCGCTGACGGTAACGGCGAGATTCTTTCAGACGGTTACCTTGATACAAATGCCATCTCTAAGGATGACATCATGAAGACTCTCAAGAAGCTTGCTAACGTTAGCTTCTCTGTAAAGGGCTTCAAGGTTAAGGCTAAGATCACAGATACAGGCCTCAACTTCTCAGTTTCTAAGGGCGTATGCGACGGCGTTACACTTTCTAAGGCTTATGAGCTTACAAACCTCACGGTTGACGCTAAGGCTGACATGAACGTTGCAAAGCTCAACTTCAACGAAGTATATCTTAAGTTCAACTATGACCTTAAGGATACAACAGCTATCTCAGGTTCCTACGCTAAGACCTTCGGCGACGAAGTTACATCTGTTGGCGAGAAGCTCTCAGGCGACAGCTTCTGGGCTAAGGCTGTTAACAAGTATGCTCTCTCAAAGCTTGATTCTACATCAATCAAGCTCTTCACATTCACACTTCCTCTCGGTTCAACTCCGCTTACCGTTACATTCGATGTTCTTCTTAACATTGATGTAAACGGCAGAATGGAAATCGTTGTAACTTCTCAGGAAATGCATGGTATTGAGATCATCAACAATAAGGTAAGCACAGTTAACGATTCAACAGTTGTTGATCGTCAGGTTAACATCTATGGCCAGTTCGAGCTTCGTCTTGGTCTTGATGTATCACTCGGTCTCTATGGCTACGCTCTTGTAGACGTATGCGTTGAGGGCGGCGTTGGTGCTTATGTTCAGGCACAGGCTAAGTATGTTGATGCAAACGGCAACGTAGTTGTTCAGTCATCTCTTACAATTCCTGTTGACTACCTCAAGGAGCTTGCAGCAGGTTCAAACACAGACGGTAAGATCGACATCAGCGGTCATGCAGATATCTACGGTATCCTCAGCGTCTCTGTTGGTAACCACAGTGCTATCGGCAAGGTAGGTCTCAAGAAGACATGGAACATCTTCAATCAGAGCAACGGAACATTTGCTTCTTTTGATTTCTGATTTTGATTTCCGAATATCGGCTCCCGGGAGAAATCCCGGGAGTTTTTCTGCTTTTAGAGTTGGGAGCGTCTTCAACCGAGGTTGAAAACGCTCCCATTTGTTGATTATTTGTGTGGTTGTGAATTCATGAAAGGTTATTTCATGTTCTTTTCATAGGATTCGATCATCTTTTTAACCATCTGACCGCCGACAGAACCTGCCTGCTTAGATGTGAGATCACCGTTGTAACCGTTAGAAAGGTTTACACCTACCTCAGATGCAGCCTCCATCTTGAAACGATCGAGAGCCTCTCTTGCCTGAGGAACAACATTCTTCTTGCTGCTTGACATTTGCATTTCACCCCTTCGCAATTCATTTGCGTTTGCAATTATATCTTTTGCGTTATTCTCAAAAATACAACTGAAAAATTTTGTAAATAAACAAGTTATTTATTTACAATTATTTAAAATATGTTATACTTAAATAAGCATTAAATCAAAGAAAGAGGGATATATTTGGTTTTTTCTTCAACCATTTTTTTGTTTTGTTTTTTCCCAATAGTTCTTATATTTTATTACAATCACTTTTTTAAATCAATTAAATTCAAAAATACAGTATTAATTATTTCCAGCCTTCTTTTTTATGCCTGGGGAGAGCCGATATATGTTTTTTTAATGCTTGGTTCAATTTTCATAAATTGGCTGTTTGGGTTGCTGGTTGATAAATACAGAAACCGGACGCAGGGAAAAGCGGCTTTAATTCTCAGCGTTATTGTTAATCTCGGAATACTTTTCTATTTCAAATATTTGACTTTTACATTAGAGAATATAAATCTTTTATTTCACACAAGTTTTAATACATATAATATTGTATTGCCAATCGGCATTTCATTTTTTACTTTTCAGGCAATGTCATATGTTATTGATGTATATCGCCAAGACGGAGAGGTTCAAAAAAATCCGCTTAATGTTATGTTATACATCTCATTTTTTCCTCAACTGATTGCCGGCCCGATTGTTCGTTACCAAACTATAGCAGACCAAATTAAATTTCGGACTGAAAACATAGAGAAATTTACTGACGGAATATACAGGTTTATGCTGGGATTTTTTAAAAAGGTTTTTATAGCAAACAATGTGGCTCTTGTTGCAGATGATATTTTCAGCCGATCCGAAATTTCTGTTTCAACCGCATGGATAGGAGCAGTTGCATATACCTTGCAAATATTCTTTGATTTTTCGGGTTACAGTGAAATGGCTATCGGTCTCGGAAAAGTTTTTGGTTTTGAGTTTTTGGAGAACTTCGATTATCCGTATATTTCAAAGTCAGTTACAGAGTTTTGGAGAAGGTGGCATATTTCACTTGGAACATGGTTCAGAGATTATGTTTATTTTCCTCTCGGAGGAAGTCGGGTCAGCAAACCTCGGCTTGTTTTCAACCTCTTTATTGTATGGTTTCTAACAGGATTATGGCACGGTGCAAATTGGACATACATTTTTTGGGGCATATTTTTCTTTGTTCTTTTGTCTGTCGAAAAAATAACCGGAATTGCTAAAAAGTCGAATTTTTTCGGTCATGTTTACACCATGTTATTTGTGATCATCGGATGGGTTCTTTTTCGTGCAGAAAACATTGCAGATGCATGGAGATATCTTAAGACAATGTTTGGATTTAATCATGCAAACTTTTTTGATTTACAGGCGGCTTCATATTTGCAAAACTACGGTCTTTATATTTTAGTTGGAATTGCATTTTGCTTTCCGATAATCTCATTGTTAAAACGAAAAATAAATATTTCAAAGAACCTGCTTTTTGTTTTGGCTTTTATTTTATTTGTTCTTTCCGTTTCTTTTACAATAAAGGGTTCGTATAATCCCTTTATTTATTTCAATTTTTAGGAGTGAGACTGTGAAGAAAAAAATAAAAATTTTACCTCTTGTTTTTTTGCTTTTCTTGTTTACTCATTTCGTTTCTGCGGGGATTTCTTTCGGTAAAAATGTTGCCGTTGAATATATCGGTGGAAATAACAAAGGGAACATTGTTAACTCTTTAAAATATGAGGTTAAACAAATATTGACAAAACAAGAAGACGTTAATCTTTATGAAGTGCATAAAGAATCTTATATTACAATTAATGGCTTCATTCAAAAAATATTTGGGAACAAAATCATCAATGATGCGGATGTTTCAAATGATGTAGTCAGGCTTAAAAACGGACAATTGACGGGATACACACATTCATTGTTTACCGAAAAAAAGCTAAAAAAATATTCTAAAGATATTGATGAATTCTCAAAATACTTGAATAACAGCAAAACCGGTTTTATCTACGTTCAAATTCCGTCAAAAACATCCGGCGATCCTCAGCAATTACCTGCAATAATAACTGATTATACAGACCAGTCTTTCAATCAAATTATTTCTGTATTTGAAGAAAACAATGTTAATGTTCTTGATTTAAGATCAAAAATCAAGGAACAGAAGATTGACTTTTATTCATTATTTTATAAGACGGACCATCATTGGAATTCTTTTGCCGGACGATGGGCTGCAAATGAAATCGGAGCTGTAATGAATTCTGATTACGGCTTTACATTAGATCTTTCAAGATTAAATCAGGAAAACTTTTATTTAAATAAAAACCCCAAAAAATTTCTTGGAAGTTGGGGAAAAAGAGTCGGACCTTTATATGCCGGTATTGATGATTTTGATATTTTAATTCCTAAATACGAAACGTCATTTGTTTATAAATATAACGATATAACAAGAACCGGATCTTTTGAAGAGGCTTTAATTGATTATAGCTTTTTCTCCGGAGATTATTATCAGCGGTTTACTTACTGTACGTTTTTATCGGGAAACTTTGCGTTCATAAATATTCACAATAACAATTATTTATGCGACAAAAGTGTTTTATGTATAGCCAATTCATATTCATGTGCTTTGTTGCCCTACATGGCTCTCTCGGGATACAAAGATATTTACGCTATTGATCCTCGAGTGAATACTTTTTCAGCCAAATATTATGTTGATAAATATAAACCCGATGTTGTTATTTATATGATGAACTCGGATTACGATTCGGCAACTCTAATCAAATAAAATTTGCATTAGCTGATTTTCACAAACAAGTTGCGATATTTTGCATATTGTGATAAAATAGTCCCTTGTGGGCTTATGGTTAATATTATGTTATTGTAAGCTGTTCAGCATATTTTAACATCGGAGGAATTACTTTGGTTTATTCAAATGTTCTTGAAGCGATCGGACACACGCCTATGATTCGTCTTTCAAAAATTGTACCCAAGGGCAGCGCAGATGTTCTTGTTAAGTATGAGGGCGTAAATATCGGCGGTTCGATTAAAACACGAACTGCATATAATATGATCTGCGATGCAGAGGAAAAGGGAATAATAAATTCAAATACGATAATTGTTGAACCGACAAGCGGAAATCAGGGTATAGGTCTTGCACTTATCGGAGCTGTCAGAGGCTACCATGTACGTATAATCATGCCCGATTCGGTCAGTGAGGAGCGTCGTAAGCTTGTCAAGGCCTACGGAGCAGAGCTTGTTCTTGTCCATGATGACGGCGATATCGGCAAGTGCATCAACGAGTGCCTGCAAACCGCACTTCGCATGGCTGAGGAAGATAAAAATGTTTGGATCCCTCAGCAGTTTGAAAATCCGGCAAATCCGATGGTTCATAAAAGCCATACTGCACAGGAAATAATTGAGCAGGTCGGCAAGCCGATTGACGGTTTTTGCTCGGGCGTCGGTACAGGCGGAACTCTCAGCGGAATAGGCGAAACGCTCAAGGCAAAATATCCGGAAATTCATATTTGGGCGGTTGAGCCGGAAAATGCAGCTATTCTTTCCGGCGGAAGCATCGGAACTCATCTTCAAATGGGTATCGGCGACGGACTTATTCCGAAAAATCTGAATACACATATTTATGAGCATATTGATATCGTAACGGACGATGAAGCGATTGAAACCTCCCGACGTTTGATTCGTGAAGAGGGAATCCTCTGCGGAATTTCAAGCGGAACAAATGTTACTGCGGCTCTTCGTCTTGCCAAAGAGCTTGGCGAGGGCAAAACGGTTGTGACTGTCCTCCCGGATACCGGCGAAAGATATTTCAGCACGGTTTTGTTTGACTGATTTTTTCAATGAGGTGTTGCTATGAACGAAAAAGAGCTTTGCAAAGAAGCGATTGACGCAATGAAAAACGCATATGCTCCCTATTCGGGATATAAGGTCGGTGCGGCACTGCTGACCGAGAAAGGAAAGCTTTTTGCAGGCTGTAATATTGAAAATGCCGCATACACTCCGACCGTATGTGCCGAGAGAGTGGCTTTGTTTAATGCAATTTCATCGGGAGAAAGAAATTTCACAGCCATTGCTGTTGCCGGTGGGAAGGACGGAGTTATAAGCGGTGCATTCCCTCCGTGCGGTGTTTGCCGTCAGGTCATGGCAGAGTTTTGTGCCCCTGATTTTACAGTGCTTGTTGTCACGGGAGAGGATTCATATAAAAAGTATACCCTAAATGAATTGTTTCCCCAAGCGTTCACACCGAAAAATATTGAATAATAAAATTACAGTCTGCCCTCTTTTATCAGAATTAAAGGGGCAGACTCTTTTGATTATATTAAACAAAAATAATCATTTTCTTTTTTAGTCAAATCTTTAACAAACTCTTGAAATGCAATAAGTTTTAATATATAATTATATTAAGAATGTACGACCTTTGCCACCGCAAGCGGCGGAGGTTTGGTTCGGAAACAATAAGTCCGCCGTGTTGGGGACTTATGAGGATAAAAGGAGGATAAACCTTATGAATGAAAACTTCAGCTACAAAATGAAGCTGACAGACGAGGAAAAAGAAATTCTTCACGGCTCAAAAGGCGAAGTAATGGCAAAGGTTATGAAGACCCTTGTGCTTTACGGCGACGCTTTCGGAGCAGAAAGATTCGTCCCCGTAAACGGCAAAGGACATCTCGTTACAAGCTTCGGTATTTCGGTTCTCAAGCCCGTGTTCTCCATCATGGATGAACTTATCAAGGGCGGCCTCAAGGTTGACGAGGGCTTTACCGTTGACCCGAGACCTATCGACTATGCAAACGTAAAGTGCAACCCGCTTCAGAAATTGATCTTTAACAAGATTCTCTACGGTATGCAGGATTCCTACGAGGTTCAGCTCAACAAGCTCGGACTCAAGAGTGACAAGTCATTCACATGCGCCTGCTATTTTGATGAGGTCGGCAATACACCGAAGAAGGGCGACATCCTTTCGTGGGCAGAAAGCTCGGCAGTTGTATTTGCTAACTCGGTTCTCGGCGCAAGATGTAACCGTAACTCAGGTATCATTGAGCTGTTCGGTTCAATTCTCGGCAAGGTTCCCGAGTTCGATCTTCTTACAGATGAGGGAAGAAAGGCAAAGTGGATCATCGAGGTTAAGACCACAAAGATTCCCGAGGCTCAGGTTCTCGGTTCGGCAATCGGTATGAAGGTTATGGAGGATGTTCCGTACGTTAAGGGCCTTGACAAGTGGATCGGCACAGAGCTTACGGATGACGCTAAGGCATATCTTAAGGATTTCGGCGCAGCAACCGCTTCAAACGGTGCAGTTGGTCTTTATCATATTGAAAATCTTACTCCCGAAGCTGTTGAGCAGGGCGAAAGCCTTATCGCCGAGGGTGCTCAGACTTATGTTATTGACGACGCTGAACTTGAGAGAGTTTATAAGAACTATCCCGTTATGTGGAAAGATAAGGGCGCCGCTCCGAAGCTTTGCTTCATCGGTTGTCCCCACCTCTCATATGCTCAGCTTGGCGAGTGGACGGAAAGATTCGAGAAGGAGCTTAAGAAGCAGGGCAAGACAAAGGTTGGCCTTCGCACAGTTATGACAACAGCTCCCGAGGTTCTCGACAGATTTAAGAAGGAAAACAGTGCCGCATATAATAAGCTTATCGGCTTCGGCATCAACATTTCCTGCATCTGCCCTCTTATGTACATGAACAATCCGCTTTGCGGCGGCGACACGAGTAATGTTATCACATGCTCAAATAAGCTTCGTACATATACGACCGCACGTTATTTCACAACTGACGATATCACCAAGATCGCTGTCAAGGGAGGTTTTTGATTATGAGCAAGACATTCAAAGGACGTCCTGTTGTAGCAGGCACAATCAATAAGGGCGAGGCTGTTGTTTCTCATAACGGTGTAAACACACTTGCAACATTCCAGAAAACAGCCCTCATGCATGATATTCCGATTATCGGTAAGGATGAGGTTATCGGTTCTGACCAGAACAACCCCGACGTATTCGGCAAGAATCTCACAGGCAAGGTTCTCTGCTTGCCTCAGACAATCGGTTCGACAACCGGCGGTATGGTTCTCTACACTGTATGCGCACTTAACATGGCTCCGGCGGCAATGCTTTTCTCGCTGCCGATTGACTCTCTTGCAGCTGCAGGCGTTATCCTTTCAGACGTTTGGACGGATAACACGATCGTTGCCGTTGACTCTCTCGGCGATGAGTTCCTCAACGCTGTAAAGGACGGCGACAAGATCACCGTTAAAGAGGACGGAACGGTTATTGTTGAGTAATTTTTAAAATTTAGAGCTGTTGCAGAAAAACGGCAAGTTTCTCTGCCGCAGCTCTTTTTTTCGGAGGAAATTATGGCGAACATCAGAATAGACAACGCTTCCGATGATGTGCTGAAAATCGAGCTGGACGGCGAGGAATATTTTATACCCGAGGATGAAAGTATAACCGTTTCATCTGTCGAAAAGGGAATGCACAAACTTATTGTTTGCCGCACAAAACGAACAGAAATAGGCACAGATGTACACAGCGATGAGGAAAATCCGACTCAAAAGTTTTCAAGAGATGAAAAAAGTCAGTATGTGCGGCTCAAGGGCTGCTATGAAATTGATGTTATTGCTTCAAAATCTGTTTGGAAGGTGAAGCAAAAGCCGCTGCTTGTGGAAAAAACGGGAGTGGATGCACTTTTTTCGGGCTGTGAGCTCGAAGTTACCGGCGGAAGCATTGTGAACTTACGGCAAGCCTTTGCGGACAAGAAAATCAGGCAAGATTTTTTGAGAAAACAGCTTATGGGAGCGGTTTTTCCGATTGGATTCGGAATATTGATTTTTACCGTTTTGGTGTTCGTTGCTCTTATGGCGAACATTTCGGGAAATCCGATTATGCTTGGCGGCAGAAGTTTTACATACCCGTGGACATTCGGGCTTATGGCGATTGACCTTGGCTTTATCGGATATTTCACAGTTATGCTGATTAATATTTTTTCAACTGATAAAAGATACAGATAAACCCGACAGCTTTTAAACTGCCGGGTTTATATTTTCGTTAAGTTTTTATCCGATTCACCAAAATTTGATTTTTACGCAAAATAAAGTGTACAATCCTGTCGTGATATGTTATAATATATCAAAATGTGAAAAGGAGAGCTTGAAAGTGAAAAAGAAGATTTTATCCGTTCTTTTGATTGTTGCAATGGTATTCGGCCTTTGTATGCCGATTTATGCCGCAACAACAATGAAACTGACCGGAGCAACGTATCCGACAACGTTGAAGCAGGGCGATCCTTTTGTAGCAAAGGGTGTTATAACTTCCGATTATTATATTCGTAAGGTTGTTATCGGCGTTTACAATTCGAGCGGTGCGGCCGAATTTGATTACACAGGTCTGCCGGGCGAAAAAAGCTATGATATAAACAATGTAGATTATCTTTTATCTTTTTCAAAGCTGAAAAACGGTAGCTATACATATAAAATTGTTGCCTCTGATGATAACAGTTCGGATGTAGTTCTTCTCAACAAGAGCTTTACAGTTACATCGACGGGACAAACAGCAAGCACTTTAAAAATTACAAATGCAAAATATCCGGATACACTTGATGTCGGGGAAGGCTTTTCTGCGACGGGAATTGTTTCTTCAAACTATAATATAACCAAAATTGTAATCGGTGCATATAAAGCGGACGGTACAAAAGGCTTTGAATATGTTACAAATCCGAATGCCAAGAGTTACGATGTAAAAGATGCCGATTACAGCCTGCCGTTCTCAAAGCTCAGCACCGGAAGCTACACTTTCAAAATTGTTGCAAGTGATACTCAAACCTCTAATGTTGAACTTCTCAGCAAAGCATTCACTGTCGGCACAGTTTCGGCAAGCACGTTGAAAATCACAAATGCAAATTTCCCGACGAAGCTCGACGTCGGCGAGGGCTTTTCTGTAACCGGAATCGTTTCTTCGAACTACAGTATTTCAAAAGTTGTAATCGGTGCATACAAGTCCGACGGCACAAAAGGCTTTGAATACACAGCAACTCCGGGAGCAAAAAGCTATGATATCAGTAATGTTGATTATCTTCTCACTTTTTCAAAGCTCGGTGCAGGAACATATACATATAAAATTGTTGCAAGTGATTCACAAACAGCAAACGTTGTTCTTTTAAATAAATCCTTTACGGTCGGAAGCAGTTCATCAGTGACAAATGAGCTGAAAAAGGTTAAATGGGATGTTGCCGATATTTCTTATTGGAACAGCGATTCAATAAGCTCGTGGTCAAAAATAGCGGCGGATTTAGACGCAATTATTCTCCGTATCGGCTTTTCCTACACGGGAAGCAAAAAAATGGAAGAGGACGAAAGCTTTTCATCATATTATAATAATGCCAAGAAAAATAAAATTCCTGTCGGCGTTTATTATTTCGCCGCAGCAACAACGGCTAATGAAGCGAGCAAGGAAGCGGATTTTGTAATAAATCTTCTGAAGAAATATAAATGCAAGCTTGAGATGCCCGTTTACTACGATCTTGAAACAGAGGATCAGGTGGATTTGACACAGGCGCAGTGTACGGCGGTTGCCCGTGCGTTCTGCGATAAGCTGGAGGCTGCCGGGTACTTTGTCGGAATTTACTGCAACAAGTATTTTGCAAGAGATGAGCTTTATGCTTCAAAGCTTTCGGACTTCCAGTTCTGGATTGCCGAATACAATTCAAGCTGTACTTACAACGGCGCTTACGGTATGTGGCAGTATACGGAAACAGGTTGGGTATCGGGTCTTGACCGCAGATGCGACAAGAATTATTGTTACTATGATTATCCGACTTATATCAAGGCGAATGGATTAAATGGGTTCACGAAGCCGCAGCCGGCTGCAGATCCTCAATTCAGCTTAAAAGCGGGTTCAAATCTTTCGTTGAACGAATCCAAGAAAACAGTTTATTTAAAAAAAGATCCGGAGCTTACGCAGAATCAGTTTGTTTCAAAGTATGTTACTTATAAGGATGTAACTATTAAAGCAACAGGGCTTGCTTCAGGCGGAAAGGTTGCAACAGGTACAGCGATTTCAGCCACAGGCAACGGAAAAAGCTTTGGCCCATATACAATATGTCTTATCGGAGATATTAATTCGGATTCAAAGATTAATTCGGCCGACGCACTTTTGATTCTTCAGCACTCCGTCGGATTAACAACTCTGAAAGGTCATAATTTGACAGCGGCAGATTGGAACAGCGACGGAAAGGTTAATTCTTCGGATGCACTTGAAGTTTTAAGATTCTCGGTTACAAGGTGATTTTATGAAAATTGGAATTTTTACAGACACACATTATTGCGACCTCGAATTGCTCGAGCAGGACAGGAAGCCACATTATGCTTACGGTGCGGTTAATCGTGCTTTTGATGATTTTGAGGCACAGGGAGTGCAGATTGCCATATGTTTGGGAGATCTTGTTCACTTCCACAACGGTACGGAGGAAAGTCTTCGCCATCTGCGGGAGATTTCCAGTTTGATAAACTCTTACGGCATTCCGACCTACCATTGCATGGGTAACCATGACAATGAGGTGGTCAGCGCCGAAGACATGGCAAGGATAACAGGATTCCATGTTGCACCGACAACGGTTGAGGACGATGAGGTCAAACTGATTTTTCTTGATGCTTCATATTCACCGGACGGTAAACCATATGGTCGAGAAGATATTGATTGGACAAAGAGCTATGTTCCGAAATCCGAGCTTGCTTGGCTTGAAGAACAGCTCAACACGGATAAAAGAAAAATTGTGTTCACCCATCAAAATATAGATACTAATGTTGAGAGCCGTCATATCATTTCAAATGCGGACGAGGTGAACGATATACTTGCAAAATACGGTGTTTCGCATGTATATCAGGGCCATTACCATTACGGTGCGGAGAATATCATTAACGGTATTCCGTATACAACGCTTCGTGCAATGTGTATCGGTGAGGAAACAAATTATTCTATAGCAGAGGTTTAATATGTCGGTTGAGGAGCTTGTACGTTTTATTTTTGAAATGGTGGGAACGGTTGCTTTTGCGATATCAGGAGCGATGGTTGCCATAAAGAAAAGGGTAGATATTTTCGGCGTTATTGTTCTCAGCGCCATGACGGCACTCGGCGGAGGAATTGTCAGAGATATTCTTATTGGCCATTTGCCGCCGACGATGTTCTCGGATTACAGATATGTTATGGTTGCGGTTATTACGTCTGTGATTGTTTTTATTGTGGCATATATTTTCCGAGAATCGTATAAAAAAAGCGAAAAGACGGTCGATGAGGTCAATAATATTTTTGATGCGCTCGGTCTCGGAGTTTTCACGGTCATGGGTGCAAAGGTTGCTATTGAATCGGGCTTCACGGTCAATGGAATTCTTGTTGTCTGTCTTGCCGTTGTAACAGGTGTCGGCGGCGGACTGATTCGTGACGTTATGCTCATGGAGATTCCTTTTGTGCTGAAGAAAAGAATATACGCCGTCGCCTCGATTATCGGAGGAACAGCGTATCATTTGATGTATATTCACAATGTAAATGTTAGGTGGGCGTCGGTTATTGCCGTGCTGATTGTTTTCTCAGTCAGAATTTTTGCAACAGCGTTTAAACTGGATTTGCCGAAGGTGAGATTCCCAAAGGAAGAAAAGTCTGTATAATCGAATACATAAAAATGACCTCCTCTTGAACGAGGAGGTCTTATTATATCCGGTCTTATTTTTTGAATGCGTTTTTAATTACCTTTGGGAGAAGAACGAAGAGATACTTAACAAGCATATCGACGATAGCCTTTACAAAGTTTGTAATGTACGCGCTGATGTTTGAAACGTTATCGGTCGGAAGATCCTGATAATCTTCTGCCGGCTTGTTCTGTCCCACGTCCTTCTTAATAGCGTACTTATCAATAAGAGTGATCTCTTGAGTTTTGTCATCAACAAGGTAGGATTTCATAACAAGCTTGCCACCGTCAATTTCTGTTGTCATGAAGCAGCCGCCCAAATCTCTTGTTGAAAGGCGGAAATCGCAGCAGCCCGGGATAGGATCAATAGCATCATATACTCTGTATCTCTTTGTGCCCGCCGTAGCCGGAACAATGTGAACGGATCCCTCGGGATTGAGGGCAAATGTTGTTTCTTCGCCGTTGAACATTTCTGTTACATACTGAACATTATCAACAACCTTATCGCCCTTAACCTGCTTTGATCTGTAGTAAACATGGTCGTGACCTGCCTCTACTACGTCGATATCAAGCTCGTCAAAGAGCGGAATAAGAACATCTCTCATTATAATCGCATCAGGCTTGTTGATATTCTTGCCCTCGGAGTATGAAGCTCTGTGCATGAGAACGATTTTCCAGTCCGCATCGGTCTTGCTCATGTCATTAACAAGCCAGTTTCTCTGAGACTGTGTCATCGGATACATGTCGTTTGTGTTGATAACAGCAAAATGAGCGTTGCCGTAATCGAATGAGTAGTAAACGCCGTTAACCCAGTTTGTGTTGGACTCGGTGTTCGGGTTGCCAAGGTTAAACATGGAGTTGAAAACGTTGATGTTAAGCTTGTTTGTGATGTTGCCGTCGTGGTTACCTGCAACGGGAGCGATTGTGGTGTTCATGTTTGCAAATGCAAAGTTCTTGAAGTACCAGTTCCACTCGTCGTTTGTATCGTCGTTAACAAAGTCACCGAGGTTTATCATGAACTCATAGTTCGGAAGAGTTTTAACAGCACCGTGCATTGTTTCGGCGGCATGCGCAAAGTTCTCGTCGTTGCTTGCCTGAACGTCTGCAATGGAAATGAAGGAGAATTTGCTGTCGCCGTCATCTGTTCTGAATGTGCCGTCACCGCTCCAAAGGTTGAGAGATCTGTCTCCTACACGGTATGTATAGCTTGTGCCCGGCTCAAGATTGTCAACGGTAACCTTATGACAATAGAGGTCACGGAACTTGTAGATGTTGCCTGCCGAATACTCTGTTGCATTTGCATAGCTGCCGTTAAAATCAGATGTCTTAATGATTTGAACATCGCTTCTTGTATAGGTCTCGGTGTACCAGCAGAAGCCTCTTGAAGTTTGAGAATCGCCGTTGAAAGCACAGCTGACTCTCGTTACCGTATCTGTTGTTTCTGCCGATGATGCTATTGCCGAACAGCCGAAGATCATGCAGATACAAAGAATTACGGAAATAATTTTTGTAGAAATCTTTTTCATAAAAAACCTCCTGTGAGTGTTATATTGTCGGGAACAATGTCCCTATTATTAGTTATATTATACAACAAAAAAACAATTCAGTCAACGTACAAAATCGGCACCTTTTTTTGTGTAAAACGCTCATAAAACCCGACACAATCGTTTGACCGTGTCGGGTGAAGCTTTAATGTTATGCTTTCTTTTTAGAAAGATTTGCAAAGCTGAAATTGATATATGCTTTGTTGAGCTTGTGCTCGTCGTGCTTATAGAACCGGTTTACAAGCAGACCGCCGATAATTCCGCCGATTGCACCGATAATAAGGCCGCCGATAACATCGGTCGGGTAGTGAACGCAAAGATAAATTCTCGACATTCCCATGAGAACAGCAAATAAAAATGCTACCCAGCTGACCTTTTTGTTCGTTACGCAGAAAAGACCTGTTACCATTGCCATTGCCGAGGTTGTGTGACCCGACGGGAACGAACGGTCGCTTTCAACCTGTGCTCCTGCGTTCAGCCACCATTGATAAACGGGGCTGTCAAGATGAGTGTACGGTCTCGGACGAGAGACAAGCGGTTTGATTGTCAGGTTGGTGAAAATTGCTCCGACAATGATACCGGCAAGCATTGCCGAGCCTGCCTTTCTCGTCTTCTTGAAAAGCATGAGAACGAGTGAAATGATAATCAGCGCAATTCCGTCGTGTCCGAGCGTTGTGATCGCATTAAAAAAGACATCAAGAAATCCGCCGGCCGCACTGTCGTGCAATCTGTGAAAGAAATCAAAGATTGCAAGATCAAAGTCGGCAAAGGTTGAGTTGAGCCAAGAGGCAACTGCCGTTACTTCCATTTTTTTAACCTCCAAAAATTTTTATGATTAATATTAGCATTTTTTATGGAATAAATCAATGACCTTGCAAAAGAATTTATCTTTTGTTATAATTATCTTACATTTATTCTGCAATTTGAACGGGAGGGTTTAATAATGACTTTCATAACGAGAATATTTTCTGCCGTTATGGCGATGATTATGACACTTGTTTCCTTGAGCGGAGCCATTATAAAAACCTCGAATACTTCTGCTTCGGACAATTACCCGTATACGCTTGAGGATATGTCCGTTGTTTACGACAATGTTGACGAAAACGGCAATTATTATCCGCTCGTCGTTGTGCCCGGTATCTCCCATTCGACAACTGGTTTATTCGCCGCTGGAGATACAGAGATATGAAAAACCTTTATGCCGATTATCAGGCAGGCAAGCTTGACTGGCCGCAGGAAACCGTTGACGAATGTAAGGCGATAATGTATGACTGCGAGCGTGTGATGCGTGCGACGATTGCCGATGCGGATTTCTGCAAGGAGACGACGAAAAGAGTCAATGATTTCTGTGCAAAGCAGGGCAAGATAAGTGAAGAAAACGCAAAGCTGCTTACTCAGAAACAGCTCAACGAGCTGCCCGAGTGGGCAAAGGTTTTGACGAAGATAATAACCTTTGTCGACGACACCGTTTTCAAAATTTACGGCGACAAAGCGTATTCGGAATTTTGGAAAGCTTTCTGTAAATAATTAAATAAAACATCAGGCTGCACCGAAGCGATTGCTTTGATACAGCCTGATATTTTTTGGTTTATCTTAAATGAATTGTGTCAAAGAACGAGTTCTTCGCTTTGCCGATGAGCGTTGAAATCAAAATACAGATTACGCATACGCCGACGTCGGCGAAAACTGCAAGCCAAACGGGAGCATAGCCCGCCGCACCGAGAATAAGAACTATCATCTTGATAACGATGGCAAATATAAGATTGAAATGAACAATGTTGATCGTTCTCTTGAAAAGCCTGTGTGCCGGGGCGAGCTTGTCAAGCCTGTCGTTCGTGAGGATAACATCTGCCGCCTCGCTCGCCGCCTGAGTGCCGAGACCCATTGCAACGCCTGCGTCCGCAGATGCAAGAACCGGAGCGTCGTTGATACCGTCGCCAACATAAACAACCTTGCCATACTCGTTCTTGATTTCCTCAAGGTGGCTGAGCTTTTCTTCGGGAAGAAGATTGCAATAGTATTCGTCAAGATTGATTGCTTTTGCAACCTCGTCGGATGCCGTCTCGTTGTCGCCGGTAAGCATTATAATATGTTCAACACCCTGGTCACGAAGATGCTCAACCATATCCTCAACGCCGTTTCGGAGCGCACTTCTGAGAGTGATCGTACCGATAATTTTTCCGTCAAATACAACGCAAACGTCGCCGTCCGTGTAGTCGGGAGTTTCGATTCCCTCTGTCTCGAGCAAGCGTCTGCCGCCGCAAAGAATCCTTTTTCCGTCGAAAACAACACTTGTACCGCCGCCTGCAACCTCACGGGAATCGCTGAGATATTTTTCATCAATCTGCGGAGCCGCACTGACAATGCTCTTTGCAATCGGGTGGGAAGAATAGTATTCAGCCGCCGCAGCAAGCGTAAGAATCTGTTCTTCTGTAAAATCACTCATAGAAGTGATCTTGCTGACTTCAAAGCTACCTGTTGTCAAAGTACCCGTCTTGTCAAAAACAAATGCTTTTGCTTTTGCAAAGGCTTCAATAAAGATTGAGCCCTTGACGATAATTCCGTCCTTTGCCGCTGCACCGATACCTGTATAGAAACCGAGCGGAATGGAAATTACGATAGCACACGGACAGGAAGCAACAAGGAAAACAAGCGCTCTCTTGACCCATGAAGCAACATCCTTTGTTGCGATTGAACCGATAACTGCCAATGCAACAGCGATAATAACAACAATCGGTGTGTAGTATTTTGCAAATCTTGTAATAAACTTCTGCACATTGCCCTTCTTTTCGGTTGCATCCTCAACCATCCTGACAATTCTTGAAGCCGTTGAATTTCCGAAAAGCTCGGTTGTGACAACCGTAACGCTGTCCTTGCCGTTCACCATGCCGCTCTTAACCTCAACGCCCTTGCCGAGAGTTATCGGCAGGCTTTCACCTGTGATAGCGGAAGCATCGGCGGTTGAGATACCTGATTCGACAACACCGTCAATCGGGAAACGCTCATAGGGAAGAACATTGATTTTTGCTCCGACGGGAACATCCTCGGCATCGACCTTTCGGGTTGTTCCGTCATCTAAAACGAGATGTGCATAATCCTGCTGAATTTTTGCAACTGAATCAATGGCTTTGCGGCTGTTTTCAACCGCTCTGTCCTCAATTATTTCACCGATTCTGTAAAGGATTGCAACAAGTGCGGCATCTCTCAGCTCGCCGATACAGCAAGCGGCAACGACTGAAATAAGCATAAGCTCAATTTCGGTAAATCTTCGAGCCTTAATATCGCCGTAAACCTTAAATACAAGCGGATAAGCTGCAAGAACAACGGCAACAATGCCGACGGTCATCTGTGCTATTGGAATTGACTTGAGGAAAAGACCTACGACAACAAGCACTGCCGAAACGCCGAGCAATGTAAGGGAAAGCTTGGTTTCTTCCTCCTCGTCGTCATGAGCGCAGCCTCCGCAACCGCATGCGCAGCCGTGGCTGTGGCCGTGTTCATGCTCGTGTTCGTGAGGATGTTCATGCTCATGTCCGCATTCACAATGTCCCTCGTGTTCGCAGCAGTTATGCTCACATCCGGGTTCATGTTCGTGTTCGAATTCATGTTCAGACATCTAACATACCTCCTTTGTGTAATACATGTGCCAGACCTGCACCGAAGATTTCTTCAACGTGTTCATCATCCAGCGAATAATAGCTTTCTTTGCCCTCCTTGCGAGGACGTACAAGTCCTGCACCTCGGAGGATTCTTAACTGATGTGAAATTGCGCTTTGACCCATATTGAGTTTTTCCGAAAGGTGGTAGACGCACATTTCACCGTCCATGAGGGCGGAGATAATTCTGATTCGTGTGCTGTCTCCGAAAACCTTGAAAACTTCGGCAAGGTCATAGAGAACGTCGTCGCTGACCTCTGTTTTTGCAACCTTGCGGTTACAGTTGTCATGCGGACATTCGTCACAAATCATAGTTGGTTTATTATCTGACATTTTGCTCACCTGCGATTCAGATTAACATATGAATAAATGTTCATTCGTTGTTTTTATTATATGCACTTTTTCTTTGTTTGTCAACTGTTTTTTAAAAATTTTTCTATTTTTTTACCGTATGGTTATGACTGACGGGTGACAAAATTGACTTTTTCCTTATCATATGATAATATAATTAAAAAAAGAAAAGGGGCCTTTTATGGCATACGATATTATTAGATGGATATGCGGAGCCGTACTTTTTGCGATTCTTGTGACTGTGCTTTGCATAGTTTCAAAGAAGAAAGGTAAAGCGGCGGTTACTGCGGCTTTTGTTGCGATAATTCTGACTGCGGTTTCATTTTTTGTTCCGCTCGAAAATTATATTCACCCGTTTGATTCGGTGGAAAAGCTTTTTGCCTATAGATACCATGAAGAATTGATAACATATTTTGAATGCGACGAGGGCGTTGTATGTATCGCCGAGAGAAATAACGGCAGCAATGTCAATTATTGCTTTAACAAGGACGGCGACAAGCTCTTGCTTCCGTTTTTGCTTATGGACGACACCCAGCACCGCTCCAGCAAATACGGAGTATTTCTTATCAAAAAATTTGAAAATCAAAGCATGGTTTTCACTCAGGTTGACAATGTGAAATATAACGGTAAGGGCTTTCAAGACGGCGGTGCAGGATACTATTATTTTGTAGTGGACGGCAACTTTATTCCGTCACGCCTGACCTGCAACGGTGAGAAGGTTGTATTGATATAAATAATACCCGTATTTTTCAAAATATTTGAAGAATACGGGATTGTTTTTTAAATAGTAAAAAGAAAGGGAAAAGCATTGAAAGCAATAGTAATCGGATGTCCCGGGAGCGAAAAAAGCACATTTGCAAAGGAACTGAGCGAAAGCACGGACACACCGCTGTATTATCTTGACAGAATGAATTGGAACAGCGATAAGACAACTGTATCAAGGGATATTTTTGATAAGCGGCTTTCGACGGTTTTACAAAGAGATGAATGGATAATCGACGGAAATTATATGCGCACAATGGAAAAGCGTATGGCAAAATCCGATGTGATTTATTTATTCGACTTGCCGACGAATACCTGCATTGAAGGGGTTCGTGAACGTATAGGCAAGAAACATGAGGATTTACCGTGGATTGAAACAGAAATCGATAATGATTTTATTAATTTTATAAAAGACTTCAGAGCGAAGAGCTTGCCAAAAATATACGAGTTAACCGAAAAATTTTCAAGCAAAATAATAGTCTTTAAGTCAAGACAGGATGCAGAAAAATATTTATCGGAAATAAAAGAAGAACCGCAGAAAGCTTAATTTCTGCGGTCGTTTTTATAATGTTCTTAATCCTTTTGGGTAGTGATTTTTTGCCGTTTTGTTGACGGCCTTTGCTCCCCCTATCGGGCAACCGTTAACAGTTACGGTGCACCAGCCCTTATCAAATTCACAGTCCACGGTTTCGCCGTGGATATATTTTTTTGCCTGTTCTGGGGTAAGCTCTATTTTTTGCTTAAATAATTTTCCCATCGCTGAGAAAAATTGGTGATGAGGTTTAATGTAATTTTTTTGCAGGCTGCCAATCGTAACACCGCAGGAAAAAGCTCCGTTCGGAACGGGAAAATCCGAATCAAAATATACAAAATTATCTTTATACTTTTTGACGGCATTTCTGTTGTAGCTTTTCAAGGTTTCATCAAGAAATTCAAAAATAATATTTTGCTCATTTTTCGGAATATCTTTGAGTGCACTCGGAGGGAGTTCTTCGATTCCGAAGCCGCAGGTCTTTCTCATCAATGCAACGAACTGACCCTCGCCTTTAGCAACGTGCGGATAAAATCTGCGGCAGCGTGAAATATTTTTCTCTTTGCAGCCGTCAAACATAATGCCGTCCGTTGTATATTTTTTTACGCAGTCTTTGACATCAATCAGTTCAAAATTATCGTTCTCGTTGAGAAACCAATCGACATTTTTTTCATTTTCTTCAAGCGAAAAAGTGCAGGTCGAATAAAGCAAAAGTCCGCTGGGCTTAACGGTTGTTTTTATCTCGTCAAGAATTTCACGCTGGCGGTCGGCACAATGTAAAACATTTTCGACGCTCCATTCATTTTGTGCGTTCTCGTCTTTGCGGAACATACCCTCGCCGGAGCAGGGCGCATCGACAATAACAAGGTCAAAAACCTCGCCGTAAAGTGACGCAATCTTTTTGGCATCGGCACAGGTTGTGATGACATTTCGAAAACCCATTCTTTCAATGTTGCCGGTCAGTGTTTTGCACCGTGACGGGATGATTTCATTGGAGACAAGGACGCCGTCGGGGTTTTGAGCTGCAGCTTGGGTCGATTTGCCGCCGGGAGAAGCGCAAAGGTCAAGAATGTTCCAGCCGGGCTGAATATCAACGCTTGCGACAGGTGCCATTGCCGACGGTTCCTGAATGTAAATCATTCCTGCGTGATGGTAAGGGTGATTGCCGATTCCGTCGCAGGAAAAATAAAAACCGTTCTCCGCATACGGAATTTTTTTGCCGCCGAACAGATTTATTTTTTCAAAATTTTCTTCGCTTATTTTATTTGTATTTACTCTGAAAGAACGAACGGGAACCTCGGAATACGATGCTTCAAATTTCTCATATTCTTCGCCCAAAATTGCCTTCATTCTGTTTGCAAAATCAATAGGTAACATAATTTTTTCCCTTATAAATTCGCTTCAATGTTAAACATACAAATGGAAAGTGCCGCAATCGCAGCGGTTTCGGTTCTAAGAATTCTTTTTCCGAGTGAAACAATTTCTCCGCCATGCTCTTTTGCTTTTTCAATTTCTTTTTCTTCATATCCGCCCTCAGGGCCGATAAAAATTCCTGCACTCATACCGGGTTTTAATCCGTCAATTTTCTCTCGCAATTTCTTCAAGCTGTCGGCACATTCATAGGGGACAAGGAGCAAGTCAAGCTTTTCGGCATATCGCAAAGCTTCGGCAAAAGTCATAACGGTTTTAACTTCGGGAATTACCGTTCTGCCCGATTGCTTTGCCGCACTTTCGGCAATAGACTGCCAGCGTGCAAGCTTGTTTTTTTTCTTTTTGTCGTCAAGCTTAACCACACAGCGGACCATTTCTACGGGAACGATTTCCGCCGCTCCCAGCTCAACAGCCTTTTGAATGATCAGCTCCATCTTGTCAGCTTTCGGCAGACCCTGAAAAAGAACAAGTCGCACAGGAAGCTCATTGCTTTCAAGCTGACCCTTTTCAATATCGGCAACAATACTTTCACCCTTGAATTCACGAATCGAACAGCAATAGCTCGCTCCGTTGCCGTCGTTAGCAACGAATTTTTCGCCCGGTTTCATTCGCAAAACATTTTTTATATGGTTAAAGTCGCCACCCGTAATAATAACCTGAGAGCCGGAAATACTCTCGGCAGGAACAAAGAAATGATACATAACGATCGCTCCAAAAAAGTTTTCGGTTAATTATATCATTTTATAAAGAAAAATGAAAGAATAATATTGACTTTTTTTCTATCTATGCTATAATTATTTATGCGGATCAGGCTGTGTGCCCCGCCTCGGATTGGCTCACCGTGTAAAAATTCAGAGCTTTTTATTTTTGCAGGAGTGGCGGAATCGGCAGACGCGCTAGATTCAGGTTCTAGTGAATGCAAGTTCATGAGGGTTCAAGTCCCTTCTCCTGCACCAAATAAGGAAGAGTCGCAAACGCGGCTCTTTTTATTTTTGAGCGGGACTTGAACCCGAGAGGGTCTGAGCGTAAAAAAAACAGTCCGGTGGACTGTTTTTAGCAAGAAGCGGTGAGATGTAAAGGAAAATTACATACAGCTAAATGTTTTCTTCGTTGACAAATTCGGCTTCGTCGATTATTTTTGCATAAAGGTCAAGCACTTTGTTGAAGATTCCTGCGCCGAGCGAAACGTATTCGTCATTATTTATCCCACACCTCTGTGCAAACTGCTCGCCGATATTTTGGGCAGTATCACCGCTTTTCTTAAGAGCAAGAAGATAAAAAGTAAATGCACTGCCGTCGGAAATGTTGTTGTAATAGCCGCTTTCCTCTGTTTTAAGATAGTCATACATTGAGGTGCTTACGGCATCACCGAGAGTGTCGGACAATATATATTTGCGTAAGGCGTATTCTGCTGTAAACGTCAGCAGCACTCGAACACAATAAAGCTCAGCTGCAGGCATATTGCCTATATTAAGGCCAAGCTTTTTGCAATCCGGGCGAATTTTAGCAAGCCTTTTTCCGAGGGCTTTTGCTTTGTCTATATTTCCGTTTTGCTTGTTGCGCTCAATATCCTCGGAAATCCGCTGAATCTCATTCAGCTCGGGGTTCCCTCTACCCTCATAAATTTTAATATCTCTGTCCTCTGTCATCTTCCCTGTCTCCGATTATTCCGCCTTCGCCTTTTGACGGCGGATTTTTGACTTGTAGTTAGAAAACTCTGTGAATCTGTCCTCGGGAGTAACGATTGCTCCGAGAGTTACGCAGGCACGGTTGTGTCTGCCGCAAAAGCTGCTGCCGCCGATTGCAAGAATATGCTTTTCTTTAGCAAGATTAGCGAATCTTTCTGCTGTCGCATCATCATGTTCGGGACACCAGGCCTCGAAACCGTCAATTCCCAGGTCTATCGCCTTTTCAACAATATTTGTACCTTCATAATTGCCCGGGTGAGAAAGAATTGCTATTCCGCCCGCATCATGAATTGCTTGGATAACCTCGGACATTTCGGAGAATTTAGGCTTTATAAGAATGCTTTTTTCTCCGCCTGCGGTGAAAAGTTCTTTATAAAGGTCGCCGAAAAGCTCGGTTGTGACGCCGCTCTCAACGAGAGCAGCCATAATATGAACAGGATAAACGTTTGTTGAACCCTGAGCACACTTGAGAACAAGGTCGGTCGTTATCGGAAAACGCTGAGCCGCCTTAATCATCATAAATTGAGCCGCCCTTTTTCTCGCAACAAGGTTGCGATGGCAAAGACCCTCAAGACGATCCGGTGAATCGCTCATGTATCCGAGAATAAGAACTTCTCTGTCGTTTTCGCTGTCGGAAGCGGAAATTTCGACGCCTTGAATAACCTTTATGCCGTGGCGTTCGCCTATAAGACGTGCTCTTACCGTTCCGGCAAGGCAGTCAAGATCGGTTACAGCTAAGTTGGTGACGCCGCATTTTTCTGCCAAAACAATAATGTCATCTATGCCCATTGAACCGTCCGAAAGCTTAGTATGACAATGCAAATCACAGATCATTTTTTAAAAATCCTCCCATTCAACAAAAACCACAATATTATTCTGATTATATTATAATACAAGTGGCTTGAAAATGCAAGAATTTATTTTTTCTGTCGAAAAATGAAAAATGATTAAGAGAAGCTGCTTTCAATGACTTTTGAACACTCTGCCGGGGAATAAACCCACTTGTCAATATGGTCAAGCTCGGTGAAATATTTAATCGGCGGAGCGGGATATTCCGCTTCAAAAGCGTCGACGATTATCAATTTGATTTTCATACGCTCGGGAAGCATACTTTTTATATAAACACCGGCGTGGCTGCCTGCCGTTATACCGGAGGAGTATTCGGCAAGACCTGCCAAATTCGGGGTCAGTTCGACGAAAATACCGTAGCTTTCAACGGAACGTACAATTCCCGGTACGGTTTCACCCGGAGCGAATTCATCGGCGTTCTGCTCCCATGTGCCGAGCAGTTCTTTGTGTGAAAATGTCAGTCTACCCTGCTCGTCAATGGATTTTACAATAACTCGTATTGTTTGCCCGACGGAGAAGCGGACGGAGGGATGGGGAATTCGTGAAACGGAAATGCTGTCAATCGGCAAAAGACCGTTAATTCCCGCTCCTATATCAAGAAAAACGCCGAAGTTTTCCATGTGAGTTACCTTGGCCGTTATTACATCACCCGGACGAAGCTTGGAGATGTAATTTTCCATACATTCCTTTTGAACGGCCTTTCGGCTGAGAACGGCATATTCACGGTCGTTATCGTCCTTTTGAAAGCCGATAATCTTGAACATGACGGGCTTATTTACCCTTGAAATAAGAGCAATGTCTCTGACCGAGCCGTCGTCAATGCCGAGCGCACCCTCGTTGTGCGGAATAATTCCGTACATGCAGCCCAGATCGACTCGCAGATTATGTTCCTTGTCGCATAGCAAAGCTCTTGCTTCAAGCGTTTCGCCGACAATGCACGCTTCATGCAGAGAATTCGGAGAAGAAAGTGCCGCCTGATTTGACGGAGTGTGAATGGTTTGACCTTCCGGTTTAAAGTTTTGCATAAGTTTTACCACCTTTATTTTGTTAAGGCAACACCCCGCAAAGTGCGGTTCATACCTTAAAATTTTACTTTTCTACATAATTATATGATTTGAATTCACGATAATGACAAATACCTATATACTTTCGGCATAGAATGTGCTATAATATAATGAAATAGGTTTTGGAAAGGAGCGAAAACATGGACGTTCGTGTAGGCGATAAGCTCGTCATGAAGAAAAATCACCCCTGCGGCTGCAATACCTTTGATGTTTTGCGTTCGGGTATGGATTTTAAAATCAAATGCGAAAAATGCGGCCATGAGGTCATGGTCCCACGCTCTAAGGCGGAAAAAAATATTCGCAAAATTATTCATCCCGAGGAGGATTAGCGGTTCTCTGAAAAAATATATTTTCGGAGGAACAATTTATGATAGAAAAACTGAAATCTGTTGAAGAAAAATTTGAAAATATAAACGCTCAGCTCTGCGATCCCGATGTTGTGTCCGACATTGAAAAATACAAGACGCTCATGCAGGAGGCAAAGCACCTGACTCCTGTTGTCGAAAAATACCGAGAGTATAAAAAGGTAAATGCCGACTTTGAGGAGGCTCAAGCTTTACTCGATGAGGGCGGCTTGGATAAGGATTTCCGTGAAATGGTTCAGGAGCAGTTCGAACAGTCGAGAGATGATCTGGAAAAAATTAAAGAAGACCTTAAAATTTTGCTGCTGCCGAGAGACCCGAACGATGATAAAAATGTTATCATTGAAATCAGGGGCGGCGCAGGCGGAGAAGAATCCGCGCTTTTTGCAAATTCACTTTTCAGAATGTATTCAATGTATGCCGAGGCTAAGGGCTGGAAAACAGAGATTCTTAATGCCAACCCTACAGAACTTGGCGGATTTAAAGAAATAAGCTTTATGATATCCGGTGACGGCGCATATTCACGCTTTAAATTCGAGAGCGGCGTTCACCGTGTTCAGCGTGTTCCCGAAACGGAATCGCAGGGAAGAATTCACACTTCGACCGTTACTGTTGCCGTTCTGCCCGAGGCGGAGGAGGTTGATCTTCAGATTAACCCGACCGACCTTCAGATAGACACCTTCCGTTCAAGCGGAGCGGGCGGTCAGCACATCAACAAGACCGAATCGGCAATCAGAATTACACATATTCCGACGGGTACGGTCGTTGAATGCCAGGACGAGCGAAGCCAGTACAAAAATAAAGATAAAGCAATGAAGATTCTGCGTTCGAGAATTCTTGAACAGGAACGTGCGAAGCAGAGCGAAGCCATTGCAGGTGAAAGAAAATCACAGGTAGGCACAGGCGACAGAAGCGAGAGGATAAGAACCTATAACTTTCCCCAGGGTCGTGTCAGCGACCACAGGATCGGCCTGACCTTATATAAAATAGAGGCGATTATGAACGGTGACCTTGACGAGCTGATTGATGCTCTCATCACCGCAGACACAGCCGAAAAACTGAAAGCTGAGTAAAAACATGGAAACTGAAATTTTTGACGGCGGCTCACAGAAGGATATTGAAAAGGCCGCTAAGATTCTAAAAAACGGCGGACTTGTCGCAATTCCGACCGAGACGGTATACGGACTTGCGGCGGACGCACTGAATTCCGATGCGGTTGCGAAAATATTTAAAGCAAAGGGCAGACCGATGGACAATCCGCTGATAGTACATATCAGCCGCTTTGAAGAAATATACAGACTGGTCAAGGGCGTGCCGCACAAGGCAAAGGAGCTTGCCGACCGCTACTGGCCGGGACCGATGACAATAATTTTGCCGAAATCCGATATAATCCCCGACGAGGTCAGTGCAGGACTGCCGACGGTTGCTGTTCGTATGCCGTCTCATCCTGTTGCAAGAGCGATAATTGAAAAGACGGGACGTCCGCTTGCCGCACCGTCCGCAAACTCCTCGGGACTTCCGAGCCCGACGACGGCAAGACACGTCATGGACGATATGAACGGAAAAATCGAAGCAATCGTTGACGGCGGCCCATGCGATGTGGGCATTGAATCAACTGTTGTGACGCTTGCAACCGATCCGCCGAGACTTCTCAGACCCGGCGGAATAACCCATGAGCAGCTTGAAGAGGTGCTGGGTCATGTTGACATCGACCCTGCTGTTCTCTCACAGCTCAAGGAGGGCGAACGTCCGGCTTCGCCCGGAATGAAATATAAGCATTATTCGCCGAAAGCCGAAGTATATATAGTAAACGGAAGTCTGCCGAGCTTTAAGTACCAGATCGACTGCGATCTGCATGAAGGCGATGCGGCGCTATGCTTTGACGGCGAGGAGAAAGAGCTTCCAGTTCCCTGTCTTTCTTTCGGAAGAAAGGATAATTCGCTTGAACAGGCGCACAGTCTTTTTAATGATTTGCGCAAGTTTGACGATATGGGAATTAAGCGGGTTTTTGTTCGTGCTCCGTCCGCCGAGGGCGTAGGACTTGGGGTTTACAATCGCCTTTTGCGTGCGGCGGCGTTTAAGATTATTGAACCGCCGGTTATTTACGGCTTGACGGGTCAGAGCGGTGCAGGCAAAACCACCGTTGGTAATGAGCTGAAAAGGAAAGGCTATCTGATAGTTGACGGTGATATTCTTGCAAGAAAGGCTGTCGAAATTCCCGAAGTGCTCAACGCACTTGTCTTAGAGTTCGGAAAAGAAATTCTTGATTTCGGCGGAAAGCTTGTTCGCAGCGAGCTTGCCAAACGGGCATTTGCAAATGAGCATAAACGCCAGCGGCTTAACAAAATCACTCATCCTGCGATAACCAAGCTTACACTTGAAACGATAAAAAATAGTTTCACATCAGAGCATAGGGGCGTTATTATTGATGCGGCGGCAATTTTTGATTGCGACCTGCCGAAGTATTGCACGAAAATAATTGTTGTAACAGCTGACAAAGAGATTCGTGCCGAGCGAATAATGAAGCGTGACGGCATAGATCGCGAGACGGCTATGCTCAGAATAAATGCACAGAAAAATGAGCAATATTATATAGAAAGAGCGGATATTGTTGTTCGCAACAACGGAAACGAATGCCTGTCCGATCAGCTGAATGAATTATAAAACAATCGCCCTGCGCAAACTGTCGGTTCGAGCAAGGCGAAAAAGAATAAGTTTACCGTAAATCGGTCGAATTTTTAAGGAGGAAATCACAATGGCAGAAGAAAAGACAGAAGTTGATGTTTTGTGCGAAAAATTGTTTATGAACAAGAAGCACAGCGCAAATTTTGTAGATGAAGCAGAGCTTCAAAAGGCGATGGATTTCGCCGAGGATTACAAAAAATTCCTCAATGATAACAAGACGGAGCGAGAGGTTGCCAAGTTTGTTGTTGCCGAGGCAGAGAAAAAAGGCTTTGTACCCTTTGATAAATTCAAGAAGTATGCACCCGGAGACAAGGTTTATTATCTCAACCGTAAAAAGGCGGTTATCCTTGCCGTTATCGGCAAAAAGAGTGTCGGCGAGGGCGTAAGAATCGCAGCAGCTCATATCGATTCTCCACGTCTTGACCTCAAACCGAATCCGCTCTACGAAGCAAATGAGGTGGCTCTTTTCAAGACGCATTACTACGGCGGAATCAAGAAATATCAGTGGACGACGATTCCGATGTCGCTTCACGGAGTTGTTGTTCTGCGTGACGGCACTGAGGTTGAAGTCAGCCTCGGCGAAAAAGAGGGCGAACCTCAGTTCGTTATTTCCGACCTTCTCCCCCACCTTTCAAAGGAGCAGGACAAGAGAAATCTTGACGACGGAATCAAGGGCGAGGAGCTGAACGTTATCGTCGGTTCTCTTCCGTTTAAGGCGGACAAGGGCAGTGAGCTTGTTAAGCTTAACATCCTCAAGCTTCTTAACGAGAAGTACGGAATGGTTGAGGAGGATTTTCTCACGGCCGAGCTGGAAATGGTTCCGGCGGCAAAGGTCACGGATATCGGATTCGACCGCAGTCTTGTCGGCGGTTACGGTCATGATGACCGTGTTTGCGCTTATCCCGAGTTGAGAGCAATTCTCGACCTTGACGAAACTCCCGATTACACCGCTATTGCTGTTCTCACCGACAAGGAAGAAACCGGCTCGGACGGAAATACGGGTCTTAATTCATCATATATGAAGTATTTTATTGCCGACCTTGCAAGAGCCGAAGGACTTATGGTTTGGGATGTTCTTTCAAAGTCGAAGTGTCTTTCTGCCGATGTTAATGCGGCATTTGACCCGACTTTCCCAACCCCGTTTGAGGCAAAGAACGCTTCTTATCTCAACAGAGGAATCGTCGTCACAAAATACACGGGCGCAAGAGGTAAGGGCGGCACGTCAGACGCAAGCGCAGAGTTTGTCGGCGAGGTTACAAGAATTTTCAACAATGCAAATGTAAACTGGCAGCTCGGCGAGCTTGGTGCAGTTGATGCAGGCGGCGGCGGAACGGTTGCAAAATATATTGCAAACCTTGATGTTGATGTTATTGACGTCGGAGTTCCCGTCCTCTCAATGCATGCTCCGTTTGAGCTTATTGCAAAGCTTGACGTTTATATGGCTAACAAAGCTTTTACGGCTTTCTTTAAAGCATAAAGTTCTTTTAATTAAACAGCATAATAAAACATGATGCTATAGTGGGTATCACACCCTACAGCAGGTTTTAATACAATCCTGAATTGTAGGGTATGATGCTCTCATCATGCTGAAAAGGGACGGTGAAGCTATGTCACAAAATCAAACAGATGAACACATTCACGGTGATGAGCTTCATGAGCGTCCGCCTGAATTTGACCCGCAGCTTGAGGGCGAATATCGTTCCCCTGTTTTGATGAGGGTCATGCTCGTTGTCATCAATATTGCGTCGTTGTTTTTCTGCCGTTCGTTTATGCAAAGCTGGTACAGCATTCACGGCACGACTCCAATTTGGATTTCGCTTGTTTTTTTGCTCGTTCCGCTCGGCTCTATATTCTTTATCTATTATTGTATGGGTCGAATCGGCAGCGAGCGAATAATGAAGCTTATTTGTATTGCTTTTTGTGCTTTACATATAATAAATATTTTCTCGCCGATTGATTCTTCACAGGTATCGCTCGGTAAAGATGGATTCTCTTCGGATTTTGGATATGTCACCGAAGCCGGAAGAATAATCGGAATTGATTTCCCGTCCGAAGGCAGTGCAACAACCGTTGACAGCGTCGGAATGAAAAGCGAAAACAAAAATATTTTTGCTTCACTGAAATCGTTGATAAAAAGCGAAAAACTGTATTCGTGCACCGATGTTATTTATAAGTCGGAGCAGACGAGGAATTTTGAGAATTATATTAAAAAATCCCCTCTCTGGCTCAATGAAATTTCCGGTGAAATTAAGTCGCTGAAATATTCGCTCATTGACATCTCCGGATACAACTATTATATTTTTTACGATTGCGAGACTAAAACATACAACACGCTTCCCGAATCGGGTAAGCATACTATTTACCAAGTAATGTATAATTCGCAGAACCATGAAATGCGAATTTTAAAATATACTAAAAATTTTTAACAGGATAATTTTATGATAAGAGTTAATGAAATCAAAACTCCGTTGGAGGGTACATATGATGACATTCTGGCAGGTGCGGCGAAGGCTCTGCGTATGCCGAAGAGAAAAATACTTTCTCTTGAAATTGTCAGGAAATCCCTTGATTCAAGAAAAAAAGAGAATCTCTTTTTCGTTTACAGTGTTGATGTAACCGTTGAGGGTGACGAAAAAGAAATTCTTGCTAAAAGCAGAAACAAGAAAGCGGCTGTTGTTGAGCCGTTTACATATGTTATGCCCGAAAACAGACGCATAAGCGAGCTTAGGCCGATTGTTGTCGGCTTCGGCCCGGGCGGAATGTGGGCGGCACTGACTCTTGCAAGAGCGGGACTCCGCCCGATTGTGCTTGAAAGAGGACGGGATATCGACGCAAGAACGGCCGATGTCAACAGATTTTGGACGTCAAAAAAGCTTGACGAAACATCGAACGTTCAGTTTGGCGAGGGTGGCGCAGGCACTTTCTCTGACGGCAAATTGACAACGGGAATCAAGGATAAGCTTTGCCGAAAAGTATTTCTCGATTTTGTTGAGTTTGGCGCACCGGAAGATATTCTTTGGTCGTGGCGTCCGCATATCGGAACGGATAAGCTGGTTCGGGTTGTCAAAAATATGCGTGAGGAGATAAAAAATCTCGGCGGCGATGTGTTTTTCTCCTGCAAGTTGACCGATGTTATAATCGCAAACGGCGTTGTTCACGGAATTTCTTATGAAAATGAAAAGGGAGAAAAAATTGACCTTGAAACCGACAGCGTTATTCTCGCCGTAGGTCATTCCGCAAAGGACACGGTTGAAATGCTTTATCGCAAGGGTATCGATATCATGCAAAAGCCGTTTTCGGTCGGCGCAAGAATCGAGCACCCGAGAGAAATGATCGACCGCTCGCAGTACGGTGAATTTGCTGGTCATCCGGCTCTCGGAGCGGCGGACTACAAGCTTGCCAATCATTCGCTTCACCACAGGGGAGCATATACCTTTTGTATGTGCCCGGGCGGCACGGTTGTTCCCGCAACGAGTGACAGCGGAGCAGTCGTTGTCAACGGAATGAGCAATTACGCCCGTGATGGTGAGAATTCAAACTCGGCAATTCTTGTCGGTGTTGAGCCTGAGGATTTCGGCAGTGAGCATCCGCTGGCAGGCTTCAAGCTTCAGCAGGAGATTGAGGAAAAGGCTTTTGTTGCCGGCGGTGAGGATTACACCGCTCCGGCTCAGCTGGTCGGCGATTTTCTTCAGAATGTCAAATCAACGCAGCTCGGCAGTGTGAATCCATCATGTGCAACCGGGGTTAAGCTCGGCGATATCCGTCGGGTGCTTCCGCAAAAGGTGACCGAAGCTATGGCGGCGGCCATTGTCAAGTGGGGAACTCAGCTCAAGGGCTTTGACCGTCCGGACGCCGTTTTAACTGCACCCGAGACAAGGTCGTCATCTCCTGTGCGTATAGTCCGTGATGAGTATTATCAGTCGCTCAAGGTGCGTGGACTTTATCCCTGCGGAGAGGGTGCAGGCTATGCCGGAGGTATAGTTTCTGCCGCCGTTGACGGAATCCGCTGTGCACATGCGGTTCTCAATGATGAATTTTGATTGATTTATTATACAATGTATGATAAAATGTCCATAGTCTTATATGGAAAGAGGGATGCTTACGAAAACAAGACTCAGTGAAAAAATGGAGCAGAATAAGGGTATCGAAAAGCTTCGAGCTTTTTTGTGCTCCAAAACTTTTATGGCTATACAGTGCGTTATCGCCGCTGTATTTGTTATTTGGAAAGGAAAGGGCAATATCATGCCGCTTGTTTACGGCAATATTGTCCTCGGTGCAATTCTTTGTTTTATTCTTGTCATTTGCGATGACCTTATCGGAACGCTGATGCCGTTTCTCTTGGTTTCGTGTCTATCTATAAAATGCTATAATTCTTTTGATATTTATATTAGGCTGCTTCCACTTGCTCCCGTTATCGCTGCGGTTCTGATTTTTCATTTTGTTGTTTATCGCAAAAAGCTTGATATGGGAAAAACATGGCCGGGTGCGGCGGCGGTTGCAATAGCCGTAACGCTCGGCGGATTGGGAAAAATCACCGCCCGTGAATATTTCAGCGGCACGGCACTTTTCTACACCTTCGGCCTCGGTATCGGAATGTTTCTTTTATATATGCTGATGAACACACATTATCATGCAAGTGACAAGTATGTTTTGCGTCTTCGTTTTTCTTTTATAATGATGCTTACGGGACTTTTTGTTGTTTTCATGATAGGACATCACTATTTGATTTACTGGACGAATTTTATGGCAAAGCTCAGCCCGCTGAATTTCCAGTGGAGAAATAATGCCTCAACGCTGTTGATGCTGTCAATGCCGTTTGCATTTTATCTTTCAATTCACAAATACCCGTTCTTTTTTGTCGGCGGACTTCAATATCTGGCAATCCTTTTCACCGGCTCCCGAGGCGGCGCTCTCGGCGGAACGGTCGAATGTGCTTTGTGCCTGATTGTTCTTGTTTATTGCGACAAAAAGAATCGAAAGAAAACCCTGATTACGATTGCAACGCTTGTTACGGTAGCCTTTTCGGTGTTCATAATGCCGCTGATGCGTTTCTTTGAGCCTGTTTTGACCCGTCTTGCCGGCGGAGATGATATCCGGGAAGGGCTTATTCGCCGTGCATTGGAGGATTTCAAATCAAACGTTTTGTTTGGCCGAGGTCTCGGCTATAACGGTAATACCGACGTTCATAATCCGGCAAAGTTTGCAATATGCTGGTATCATTCCTCGCCGTTCCAGGTTATCGGCAGCTTTGGTCTTGTGGGAGTTGCGGCATTCGCTTTCCAGCTCTATAACAGAATGAAAGTCATTTGGGAAAAGATAACGGTGTTTAATCTGACATTGTTTGTTTCTTATGCAGGTCTTTTCATGATGTCGCTCGTCAATCCCGGCGAGTTTTGTCCGATTCCGTATGGAATGGTGGCAACGCTGCTGTTCATAATCTGCGATAAGAATAATATTGCTCCCGAGTATTTCCCCGGCGGCAAAGAAGAAGAAATAAAAATCGAATTAACGTGAAATCAAAACCGCCGGTTCAACCGGCGGTTTTGATTTACGGCGGAGGGGATAAAGAAGAGGCGAATTAAAGAGTATTTCTGAGGTCGGTAAATTTCA